>OLIT01001026.1_pt1 | contig 25954 bp, 39 predicted proteins | sample 1601341 | NCBI WGS metagenome assembly OLIT01 (sample SAMEA2452121, study PRJEB22498) | human gut metagenome | biome: human feces; feature: human gut; material: feces | place: Australia | collected 2012
CAACTCTTTCCCGAAGTCGTCTATAAACAGGAAGTCGCAATTTCGCACTTGATTGAGTTCGGTTGTGTCGTTCGTCAATATAAGGTCAGCAATTCGGCTTATGTTCGTAAACTTGACCTTGAAGCCTTGCTCCAACAGTTCGTTCGCCATACACGCCGTTAAGTGCGTTTTGCCTACTCCGACTTCCCCGCTGATATAAACGCCTTTGCCGTCATAGCAGTTCTTTTGTGCGTTAAGGCAATAATCGACACACTTGTCATACGCCTTTTTCAGTTCAGGGTTATCCGTTCTCGTGTTCAGGAACGACACCGTCGAATATCTTTCGTCCATAAGCGAGATTTCCTTTAACTGTGCAATCTTTTGTTTTCTCGCCCACTCTTTCTCGGAGTTCTCCAACTTCCGATGCGCCATATCACGGCACTGACAAGCGATATGTATCAGCGTTCCGTCGTCGTTCACGAAGTCGGGAAACACTCGCGGCGTGTTGCAGTTCGTGCAATAAATCACACCGTCCCGCAATACTTCGTCGCTCGCAAGTTTATAGTTTCTTAATGCGTTAAAATACAGTTCTTTGTTTCGTTTCATTTTTATGCTCCTCCACAACACTTTAATGCTTTCTCATAACTTATGTTTAGTTGTTTCGCAAATTCTTCAACTTGCGCCCTTGTGTATTTGCCTTTAATCAGTTCTTCTTGCGGCGCGGCTTGCTCGTAATTGTTCGCCCAGCATTCGCCGTTGAAATAAGTCGCCCCGAGTTTTATGTATCGCTTGTCGGTGTTGCTAACTCTTATGTGATTGCTATAAGTTTCAACACCTTTTTTGATTTCGTCAAAACTTGCTTTCTTTCTCGCAGTCTTATAAGCCGAAAAAGCCTTTTTCTTATCTTCTTTGCGGGGATAAAGTTTCCATACTTCTTCAAATTCTTGTTCTATCTCGCTGTCTTTCTTATCCTTATTATTAGAAGTAGAATTAGAGTTAGAAGTAGAGTTAGAGTTAGAATTAGATATAGAGATTTGTTTCACTTCCGTTACACTATCGTTACATTGTAACGCTATTTGATTTTTCCTTTCTCTAAAAAGCCTAACTCTTTCAGCACTTTCGCTTTCGCTTCCTATGTTATTGCTTGCTTCAATAAGGAAAAAATCGTTGTTTTCGTTTACATCTACTAACCCTTGCGCTTGCAAGTAAGAAAGTGTAACACTTATATTTTCGACATCTTCGTCAAGTTTCAAAGCAAGTTCTTCCTGAAAAGTCGGCTCTATCTTTTCGTATTCAATAATGCCATTGTTTTTAATGCTTAATAATTGCAGTTTAAGATAGATAATCGTGTATGTATCTCCGCCCGCAATTTTTCTCAACTTTTTGATTTTTGGGCTATCAAAATAGTTCTCTTTAAGTTTTAGCCAATAATACCTTTTTTCTGCCATAACGCTCCTTTTACCCAACAAAAAACCGCCTAAACTTCCCTTAATGTGATAGGCGGGGTTGTTTAAGCGGTTTTGGATAACCGATATTCAGTTGCCGATACTCAATGCTATCACTCACCGAATATCGATTACTCTTATATCATACACCCCTTTTCTGCGTTTGTCAATACTTTTGTTGCAATTTTTTTATAAAATTTATGCTTGACTTTTTGTGCCTGATAAATTGCCCGAAAACGCAAAAAAAGTGTGGTTTGGTATTGACAAGCCTTAATTACTATGCTATAATACCATTGTCGCCACACGAACGACTGACATCATTTTTACACTCCGATTTGGAAAGCAAAGCCCCCGACGAAATGCCGAGGGTTTTGTCTTTTAGTTAGCAAGTTTTTCCGCTTCAATATCAATCGTTGATGATATAAGTTTTCCGACGAACGCTCCCGCTTTTACGGGCTGTGCGCTCCCAAAAGTGTCATCGAAAGTCCGCTTGATAGGGTTATTCGACTTTTCTTTTGCTCTTTCGACTTCAAGGTCTTTAATGACTTCAACGCCCAAGTTCGCAACGCCGTCAACCTTGTTGTTCATCTTGTACCTAAACTGCGAGAATATCTTTAACTTGCGCTTTAAGGTCTGTTTCGTTCTCTCGTTCATCGCGCATCCGAAGCAAATTCCCGAGTAGATTGAGATTAAAATCGTAACGCACTGAAAGATAAGCGGGATAATCATACTCTTGTTGAAGTCTTGCCACGAGTACAATAATTGCCCCGAGAACGCTCCAAACGCAACGAGTGATAAAATCTTCCACCCAAACTTTTGTGCGCCGTAGCGGGCTTTGTGCGACCTTAAATCGCTCTCGTCGTCGTTCGGTGATACATCGTTCGCACCGCTCACCATTTGGCTGAAAGTTATCTTGTGATACTTGACTTTTTGTCCGCTTTCCCAAAGTTCTTCTGCCGTAACGGTCAAGGCTTTATTTATGCGTTCAAGCCTTTTCGGTGTTCCCCATTTCTTAAAGCGACTTGCGAAACGGAGTTTTTTCTTCCATTTGTGGATATAATTTTTGTACTTGTTCGCCTTGTTCAAGTTCTCGATGTAGGTTTCAAGGTCGGCGGTTTCATAGTTCGCCATTATGGTCTGATAATGCGTGTCTAACGCGTTCAATCGGTCGTTAATATCCTTGTCTTTGGCGAGCATTATGTTTTCGGTTACGTTCGCAATGGAGAACATCAACAAGAACGTAGCGACCGCCATAACCGATTTTTGTATCCAGAAGTCTTTCCCCGATACTTGCGTTTCGATACCTTTGAAGATAAAGAAACTTGACAATATCAACGCCGCCGTGATACACAACGATATTGCCGCGTTAATAGTTATTCGACTTCCAACAAGCACTACTCTCTTTCGTTCACTGCTCATTCGGTCTCACCGTCCTTTTTGATTGTCGCGACTTCTCGCAAATGAGTGGTAAGACAATGCAAGCACATTTTGCCGAATACGCTCGCCGCAATGATTTCGATAATGAGTTCAAGTTTTTCAATCGCATCGCGGAACGCCGAGAGTACAGCCAACGCCATTAAAAGATAGAACATAATCGGTATGTAGGTTATATTAGACACGACCTTTTCTTCCTTTGCCACGGTCTTGACTAACAGTTCGGACGGGTTTTCTGTGACTTTCAAGTCCGCTTTGTGTTGGTAGTACCCTTTAAGATACTCGTCATACCTTGACTTAAATATGCCGTAGATTATAGCGCAAAGAATAGCAAGACTGATAAGTGTCCAAAAGAAACCTTTCGAGTTCGCGCTCATCGTGTATTGCAGGGTGTCGGTGTACGAGTAAATAGCATAGCCCGCAGTCGGCGCAATAAGCACAATGTACTCCATTATAGCCGACATTATGGTTTTCGGGTTTCGTTTCATATCATCACCCCCTTAATACAAGGGCGCATTTTCGTTTTCTGCCACTTTTTCAATCTTAACGATAGGTTTTTCGACTTTCGGCGTTTCGACCGCCACAAGCCCGTTTTCGCCGTCCGCAAGGTCATTCATACTTGCTTTGAGTTCGTCTCTTGCACTCGTGGATATAGTCTTAAAGTCCGAAACAGCGTTTGCGATTGCTTTTTGCGATTTTACAAGTTGTTTGCAAGCCTTGACTAATTCGCCGTTGACTTTCTCGACTTCCGTAAGTCTGTTACGCGTTGCCTTGTCGATTTCGGACGACATATTGATTTCGATACTGCCGTTGGTTTTATCGACGATAGCGTTCGCGATTGCTTCATAATCAGATTGATTGAGTTTGACGGGTTTCTTCCTTGCCACAAAAGTCGTGATGATTTTTGCGATGCCTGCAAGTCCGCCGAGAGCGGTGAAAGCCGCCATAAGCCATTTGCCGCCGACTGCCGCAATGTTGCGAAGTTGGTCGATTTGCTCTGCTGTAAGTGATAAAGTTACCATAAAAACTCCTTTGCCCGTGCCGTTGCTACCCGACGAGAGCAGTTAGATTTTTTGAGCGGTAGCACGCTTAAAATTCGCCTTGCTCGACAGCGTTGTACAGTTTTTGTATATCTTCCTGTTGTTTGTTCGCGGTGTCGATGACTTGATTTATCTTGCTGACAAGTTCGTTATAGTTCGCCATAAGCAGGTCGTATTTCGCCTTAACTTCGTCGAGTTCCGCAAAACCCTTGTAGCCGTTGTCTATAAGAGCAATGATGATAGGCTCGACGGTATAGGTTACAACGATTTTGCCGCAATATAAAAGGCTGACCGTGACTTCCAAAGTACCCGCCTGCAAGAGTTCGTTCGGCACTTCATAGGAAGATACCGACGAAAGCCTGTATTTTGCCGATTTGTCGCCGTTTTTGAGTTCGATATAATAATCTGTCAGCGGAGTGGCGCAGGAAAAGTTAAGGACAAGTTTTTCATTGTCTGCCAAAATGAACGGCTCTCGCTTGTTCAGCCTGCCGATGTTCCCGATAAGTTTAATGTTAAGTTCCATAGATTACTCCTTGTTCTCGGCAATGCCCGTAAGTTCGGTATATAATGCCGTAAGTTTAGCGATATGATTGAGTTCGTCGGATATGATTTCCGAAGCGCCGACTGTTACGTTCAAGCCGACAGCGTCATCTGTTCTCGTAAGTGCTGACGGGGAAGCCGAGCCGACTAAATCAACACCATAGATTTTGTCGAGTTCGCCGCCACCGCCACCGCCACCACCGCCACCGTTGGCGAGTTGTTGTGCGTTAGTTATTCCGTACATAGTTTATCTCCTTTTAGTTTATTTTACGGTATTTGAAGCCAGAAAATGACGGAGTTGTTTGTGTCCAAGAGCCGTTCTTGACTGTTATCATAGTAATATGCGTTGACAACACACCGTTTGCCGCAACCGTCAGGTATCTTTCGGAAATAATCGCGGTGCCGCTGGAAGTAACACTCGCGGTCGTCGAAGGTATTCCGTTTGCCCCTGTCGAGCCGTCCCAATAAATAATTGACTGAATACCATAATTCTCACCAAATAACACCTGATAAGTTCCTGCTTCTGTTAAAGTCGCTGAGTTTTCTGTAACGGTTACCCATTCGCCCGCACTCGGTATATCTTCCAACAACGCAATCTCTTTCGTAACCGTACTACTTCCGCTCGGCACTTGCGCTCTCGGTCTTGCTTCACTCGTCCCAATAATCGTTGGTCTTGAAGGGCTGCCAAACCTATTATTCGACCCGTCGAAATTGTACCACGCGTCATTATTGTCAAGGTTATGTACTCGGTCGGTCTTTATTCCGTCGGCGTTGGAAAAAGTCTGTACCGCTGTAAAGGTGTTCGCTTCCGAGGTCTTGACAAAACCGCTGTCGTTCGTGAGTTGACTTGTTTTGGTAGGTACTTCGATTGTTACCGCTCCCGTTTGTCCGTTCACACTCGTTACTGGGGCATTCGGCACAAAGTGATTTAACACCGTAAACTGCCCGCTTGCGTTCGTTTGTTTGACCTTGTAGGTGTAAGGGATAGCCTGTGTCGGAATTGCATTGCTAATGACTTTTATTTTTCCATTCTCGATAGGGGCAGGTACAATATGATTTGCATCAGTGATTTCCATAAGAATATCACTATTGGTTGTTACATCTGCATCTGATATGGTATAAGCATAATCCGATAAGAATGTTGCAACTATTTTTACGTCATAAGTTGTGCTCCAATCTGCATAAGTCCACGCCTTAACCGTCCCGTCATTGTATATTTGTATTTCCCGACTTTTGTGCGAAGGAGTGCCAGACTCCCAATACAAACTAACAAACTGCACTCCTGCATTGTCTGTCCTTATTGTACAGTATTCTATGCTTCTTCCATCTATTATTGTCCCACTCCAATCTCGAAGAGCATTTTTACTTGTGTAATTGTAAGGCGACAAAATTTTACCATTATCAGAAGGCGCATAGTTATATCCAGCAAAAGATAGTTTGCCATTGTATAATTCTTTGTTTTCCGTTGCCGCCCAACCAGATGTCGTCATTTCCCCACTTTTCAACGCTCCCGCTTCCTGCGGTAACGCCTCGGGGATAGTTCCTTTCGCTCCGACTTTCAACACGCCATCAACCTCTTTCGCGGTCATCGTAGTTTCGTCGAACGCCACCTCCATCGCCTGCGAACCGTCAAAAGTCTTTTGCACAGCACTTCCATTGTCTTGTCCGCTGAATTTCAGTCCGTTTTTCGTTTTTCCCGTTGCTACAAAAGTCGCTTGCCAATGCGTAGTGTCTTGCTCGGGAGAAGTGGTCGAAGTGATACCCTCGATACATACAAATTGTCCGTTATCGGTGTAAACAAGGTCGTCGATTGCATAGGTCGTGCTTGCAACCCATTTGCCTTTATTCGTATATCCGCCGCCTTGCATACTTGCCCCGTGTACATTCGGCGCAAAAGTAACGACTGTCGGGAGCGTGATAGCAGTATTGACTTTGCTGTAAATGTAAACCCCTTTGTCGCCCGCTTTACAAATCGGCGCATAGTTTCCACTCGTCGCTTCGGTCAGCCCGAACACCACTTGCGGAATAGACGAAAAGTTTACAAAGTCCGAAAGAATAATCTTCGCTTCATACGGGAAGTCCGCAAACTCCGTACTCGCAACCCAATCACTCGCCGCAACAGTCATATTCTGCCACGCAACCGTGCAAGGCTTGCCGTCGCTTTCAAGATACGCAAACTTGTAATACCCGACTTGCACAAGAGTATTTTCCACAAGGTCATCGTTGAACGCGTCGTTCGTCGTGTAGTTATAAGCCACACTGTTTTGCTCAACCGCCGCCACCCATAAATCAGGCACGCCCGTTTCCACAATATAGACATTATCGCCCACTTTAAGTTGCGTGTTACTATACCCGTTTAACGCCGTTATTGCCGCTTGTAAGGTCGCAAAACCGATTGCCCGTTGACTTCCTTGCGCAATTGCCTTTGCTTCGCCTGCGGTCGCATTTGCGGCGTTTGCAGTATCTACCGCACTGTTCGCGTTATTCTCGGCGGTCTGCGCGGTGGTCTTTGCTTCGTTTGCCGTGGCGACTGCATTGTTAGCCGTTGCGACAGCATTGTTTGCCAAAGTTGTAGCGTTGTCCGCGTGATTATCCACTTCATTGATTGCTCCCACAAGCGTAGCCTTTTCATCCGTTGTAAGCGCAGAAAGATTGCCTATTTCGGCTTTATTCGCATCGGCGTGTGCATCCACTTCATTGATTGCGCCCACGATTGTGGTCTTTTCGTCGGTGGTAAGCGTGGAAAGGTCGCCTATTTCTGACTTGTTCGCATCGGCGTGTGCATCCACTTCGTTTATCGCCTTAACAAGGTCGTCCTTTGCGTCGGTCGTAAGTTCTTGCAACGTACCGATGTTGTTAAAGTTCGTAGTTATTTGCGCTTGCAAAACGGCGTGCGCGTCGTTGTTCGCTTGTTCGTATTGCGAATAGTATTCTTCCGCCTCTTCGCCGATATTATCCAAAACGTGAGCCGTGTTTATAGCAATCGCTTTGACCTTTTGGCTGATAACCTTTTTCACGCCGCCCGCTTCTGATAAGGTCGCTTCGATAAACTGTGCGGATATTTCCAACGCGCCTTTTTTGTACAAAACTCCGTCCGTGTTCGTGATTTCGTACTCAAAGAAACTTTTTCCCGTCGCATCGGTTTTCGGACTTGCCATAAGGTGTTGGATAACGTCGCCGTCTGCGCGCCTAAACGCCACCGTAACATAACTCGGCTCGGTGTTGCGATAGATAACGCTCGTATCGTCCATTTTGTCGATAACATCGCCGTTTGCGTTCGTTACAAAATAATATCTTATGTAATTGCTACTGTCGTTCGCAACAAAAGTATTATCTTCTACTTTAACGCATTTGTATTCTTTGTTCAAGTAAACTTTCATACGCTTTTTTGCTCCTTGTTTTATTATTCGTCATACAGCGTTACGCACGCATAATGTTTTGTGGTCGGGACGATTTCCCCGTCCTTTTTGCTTAACTTTTCGGCAACAAGATAAATGTTTCCGTTGTCGTCTGCGATTATACAATTATTATACTCCGTGTTGTCATTTTTTACAACTAAATAACCACCCTTTATATCTTGATAACTCCAATATTTTACTTCAAGATAATCTTGTGTCGCGCCAACCAAAGATCCCTCGGAAGTTTTGAAAGTCTGCGCGTTACCGTCAAGGTATTTTGCAGGACAATCTTTGTATAATTTCAGCGTCGGTCTGTTCTCAACTTCAAAAGCATAGTTATCTCTAATCAATGCTTCTCCGATACGCATTTTTTTGTATCCCGTAAATTTATTGTCTTCAACCAACGAATAGATTTTCTGCAACGTTATGCTCTCGGCGCGGTCTTTCGTGTAACTAATATCACTTTTACCAAAGCCCCAAAAGGTTTCGTTTGCACCGACCGCAGGACGCTTTTTGATGTTATCGCTATCAAGCGCGGGAATATTCCCGATTGATACATCGAAGAAACCAAACGCAACGCCCGCATTGTTGACATACGGGTTTTGGCATGCTTTGTTTCCGCCTATCCACTTGAATATGTTGCGCTGTGCAACGAACGATAAACCCGCGCTGTAATTGTCGTAAAACCGTCCGATAAAGTTCATCGTGTTTCCCGCGCCAAACCCTACCACGGGCAGAACATAGTGATAATTCATAACCACAACGTTCATCAGTATCGCATTGTACATATCCGACGGAAAGGTGTTCACAAGCCGTTGTAACAAGAACGCACTTAAAGTCTTTTTTTGCTCATTGTTTTCGCCGTCTTGCAACAGTGTAAAGTTTCCTTGCAGTCCGTATGCAATGCTCGACCTTATCGGCAAGGTTGAACGATAACCCGTAAGCGGGATTTGGTATATCCTTTTTTCTCGCGCAAGCCCGATTTTTTCCGCAAGGTTGTTAAAGCCTTTCGTCATCGAATAGCGCACTTTATACCAATTCTTATCTTCCGTATCGCTATAATGCGCCTTGCTCATTATTTGCATTTCAGTCTTATAAACGATGTAATCACCGACCTTATCTAACGGCTCTAACACATCTTCACGCCCGTAAACATTCGTGTCGATAGAAAGTTCGTCATTGCCTATTCTTTGCGCCTTACCGACTAAATTACGCCCGTATCTCGACAAGTCGATAATGTTGTCCGACTGCCCGTCCGTGATAGAAAATACCGCGTTTCTATCGTTTTGCTTTTTGGTCTTGTTCGCTTCGATTATCACGTCATCAACCAACGGCGCGTATTTCGCGGTATAGATAAAATCGCCAATGCCCCAAAAGTTTTCCGAGGTTTCCATTCCCGTGATTTGACAATCGGCATCGCCTAATAACGCAACCCTGTTAAGGTCAATGTATCTGAACATTGCTTTTTTCGCCGTCATCTCGAAAACGCTTTGCGTAAAGAACAAGTCCTTATATGTTCTCGACACATCTACCGATGCCGCACCGCGCTCATAATACAGCGTGTTGTCTTTAACGTAGTTCGTATAACTTGCTGCGTCGCTATCCAAAGCGTCCCAAAACTCCTTATCGACAAGCAAGTCTTGCGATGCTCCCGAAAAGTCTTTACTTCCAATCAACGGAAGCGGCGTGGGATAGGGGATTGTAACATATTTATTGTACGAAACACCGCCCTTTGTGTATTTGACATTGATTTGCCTATCGTTGTTTGGCAACAAAGAAAAGTCCGCAAAATATTCGACATTAAAAGCCGTTGCCACAACCTTATTATTCGTTGTTGCCGTGTTCAATAAAGATTTGAAACTGTCAATTACAAATACATACGATTGCGGCGTTGCGTTACTCACTTTCGACATAACTTTCCCGCAAAAATTGTCTATGTTATTTTGCCAAAAAGTCCCAAGTCTATTTGCAACTTCCGTCTTGTCGGTGGTCTTGTTCATATCCATAACCCCGACTTTAATTATATAATCATTCGTTATATCCGTAACAACCGCTCTTGCGTTTACCGTGCTGAAAAGTCCGTCCAATATCTCTCTTGCCGTTGCGTTTTCGTTGATATATTCTTCGGCGGGCAACCCGTAAAACGGGCTATTTTCCGACTTCAACAAGTCGTCTTGTTGGAGCATATACGGAAAGGTTGTCGGAGACACAAGAAAGTCGATATATTTCCCATATATCAAGGTGTTAAGGTTTTCAAACGCGGTGTCGATTTGCGTTGACAACTGCGTGTCCATTGTAGATATATAATGTAAATTTGTAAACTTTTCGAGAATTTTTGTCAATTCGACAAGCATAAGGTTATGGACATACTTGCCCGCACCTTTCGCGAAAGGCTCGACATTGTCCGCGCCGACAAGCATTTTAATGCTTTCAATCTCCGTTCCGTCGCCCTTTTCAAAAACAATCGTTGCAACCGCCGTGTTCTCGAACGGTGTAGAAGTGTCCGAAACAATGCGGAAAGTCGCGCTGTCCAAAGTGTCGTCGGCAACCCAATTCATAACCCCGCCAGCCAATGGCGTATATTCTTTTATGATACCGAGTGAAAATATTTTTAATTTCATCGCCTGCCCCCACTGCTCAAAAGACTGCCCGTGCGTTCCCTTAATTGCATCGCTTCTTGATTTGCTTTCGTTCGTTCGATATATTTATCCGTTGCTTTCTTCGCGATGACCGCCGCCGCAATCACGCTCCCGAGTACGGGTTTCGCCAAAATACCGCCGACAAGCCCCGCAAACTCTATGCTCTCGCTTATCCACGCTTGCCCCAAATAATCGCCCGTCAAGTTCCCGTAATTCGATGTAGCCCACTGAAAGGCTTGTTTACCGATGTACACTCCGACGAGTTTTGCGGTCGCTCCCGTTTTCGCTTCCGACTGTTGTTTTTTCGCGCTTTTTTCAGGCGACGAAGTTTCGGACAACTGCCCGCCCGTTTGTTCGCCGTCAACCGCAATATTGTGGTCAAGATAGATATGATATTCTTTACTCATTATTTCACCAACGTCAGCGTGTAACTTTTAACGCCGTTTTCATACGCCTTTTCAAGCGTGTAATCGCTCATTTCGACCGTTTGACCGTCTATAACCAAAGACAGCGTTTGACCGTAAATACCGCCCGTTTTGCCGTTAAAAGACCTATCTAATAACTCGCACAATGTGTCGCCGTCAAGCGATTGAAAGTTAAAGATATAAGTGGTCGTTAAAACCGCATCTTCGTGCGTTGCCCTTGTCTGTCCCTCTTTTTGGTATATGACCGAGTTCGGGTTTTCCGAGAAAGTGTATCTGTATAAACCTTTAATCGGATATTCTGTCGTGCCTACCTTGATTTTGAGTTCGTCCGTGCCGAGTTTAATATTATCGCTGTAAATTGCCGTGATAAACCATTGTATCGTGATATATCCGAACGTTTCCGTGTAACCGTCGTCGTCTATGCTTTCCGTCGGAATATCGTACATTCCTGCCACAAAAGGCTTGTTGATATTCAACTGCATATTGTACGATTTCGTATCGCCCGCTAAAACCGAATAAACAGCGTTGTACTTGTCTGTAAACTCGTCAATAGCCTTATATATATCGTGCTTTCGGTTTTCGTCGCAAAGTATCTTAATCGACATCTGCTCCGTCGTGAACGACACTTGCGGGATGTTCGTTTGACTTGCGTTCGTCGTGGACAATACAATCACGACCGCTTTCGGGTTTTTCTTGAACGGCTCAAAATATAAGTCTTGCGCCGCGTCAACTTCTTGTTCGTAAACAACGCTCAAATCGGTCGCCACATTCACCGTTTCCGACAAACTATCAGCAAACTCTTTTTCTATAAACTGTAAAAATAAACTTTCAAACATTCTTTCGCTTTCTCCTTATCTCCGCTTGCCTTGTTGCCGTTTGTCTTTGTAAGTCGTCCATAAGGTCATTAAAATCATCTATTGTCATTCCCGAATAAACTTGCCTTATAAGCGGCAAAGCCTTTTCAATGCCCCGTTCTATCCAACCTTGATTTGGGTTTTGTTTCCCGCCCCATTTCGGACTTATCCACGGCTCGTTGGTATAAACCGCATATTCGCCCAAAAGTTTACTCGTTTCGTGTCCAACCACAACGCACATTGTGCCATTGTCTATTTTAACTCGTATGCCGTTTCGTTCAAGGTTTCCCGTCCTATACGGACACACCGATTTTAACGCCATTACAAGCACGTTGTACGCCATAATATCCCGATTGTTCATTTCATATAAATAATCGTGTCAACCCCGTTATAAGCCAACCTATTCGGCGTTGTAGCGGTCGTCTGCACGGTGTAGCGGTGATTTTGATATATAATCATATCGCCCGCTTGTATTTCTCTTGCTTTCGGACTGTCGGATTGTATCGCCCTTGTCCAATCGTGTGATGTAACCCCGTCCGTCGGCGTGCTGTCAAAACGGTTGGTCGAAAGTTCCTTTGTAACCCGAATAAGCCATTCCTTAATCTCCGTCCCCGTCTTGTCTTTGTTGTATGTTCCTTTCCGCCATTTAGCCGTCATATCGCGCCCCCATATCTCGCGGCTTTCTATGCAACACTCTTGCCCTTAATAATCTGTTCCTTGCGTTGTCACAAATCTGCCTTTCGCGTATCGTCGCCTTGTCCATAAGTGCGCCCGAATTGCTGTCATAACCGCTCGCTTGCGTAAAGTCAACCCCGTGTACAACATAGAACGCCTGATATACTTCCGCATCTTCAACAAGCGTTTTTTGGTACGGCGCAATACTTTCAAAGTCATAAGTCGGATTTCGCAACATTATGTAATCTTCAATAAAGTCGTGTATTCTGTTGCAAAACCCGTCAACAGTGATTGTGTCGTATTGCGGGATTGTCGCAACAAGATTGCCCAAGTTTTCACCAAATTTGTCGCTGTATCTATCCGATAATGTTTTCATATTCGTTCTCCTTATTTTTACCGATTGCCGAGTTGCACGGCGTTACTCTTATCGGCATAAAAGGCGGATATTTCACCGCCTTAATCTTGAATTTTAGCCCGCCGCTTTGCCTTGTACATAAATCGCTTTTGCGCGGTTGGAAAGCACGAAGCAATCGTGAACAACACGACCTTCCGCAACGCTGCCGTCAATGCCCTGTACATCGTCAAGAATACGATAAGTCGTAAGTTTAACGGGAGCAACGATAGCATCGCGATGTGCCATAATGAGGTATTTGTTTGCGGGGAAGTACGAAGCGGGGAGCATACGGACTTCAACACCGTCGCAAGTGCCGACAATACCTTTCTGCAACATTTCCATTGAACGGTCGGATTGCAGAATGAAAGAACTGTCTTGCTTTAAGAGTTTCAGGTAATCAGGCGTTACGAACGCAATTCTGCCAACAGCGGGGACTTTGTTTTCGTCCAAAGTCGAAGATGCGTTCAAGAACAGTTCGTAAGCGTTTGCTTTGGTAGGCGCAGTGTCCGCCGCCGAAGTGATACCCGTTGCCGATGCCATTGCTTTAAGCCTGTAAGCATCGAGTGCGGGGATAACAACTTGGTCGATTTCGTCACGCAATCTTGCGCCTACTTCGTTCGCAAAGTTCGTGCCTTCGTAATTCATACGGTCGATAACGAAAGTGAACGATTTGTCCTGCGTCAAGGTCATTTCCTGTACGGGGAGTTCGAGTTCAGCGAGCGTGCCGAAACGGTTGCTTCCGCTGATGGTATAGTCGCCCAATTCGACGGTTGCGCCCTGATACACTTTAACGGTTTTAACGCCGATAAAATCATATCTGCCGCCTGCGACATCAGCGGTCTTGGATTGAAGATTGAACGCTTCTGCTACTACATCAGAATACTTCTGTGCATAATTGATTGCCATAATTTTAATTCTCCTTAAAATGTTTTATTTTTTTATCCTTTTTTGAAACCCGCAACGAAAGCATCTACTTCTGTGTCTGCTTTCCCTTTTGCAGGCGGTGTAGCAGGCTTGAACCCGCCGTCCGTTTCGGTAACAACAAAGTCGGGATAATTGCTTTGAAGTGCCTTTAAGATTTCGGGAGCGTTCTCGATTTCGTTATTCTCGTTCCATTTCGGCTGATAATCGTCAACCGCTTTTGAAAGCAGGCTTAAAACCCTTGTGTCGAATTTGCCATCTTTCAACAACTTTTCAACCGCGCTCGTTCTCGCTTGCTTTGTTTCACGCTCTTTATAGGCTTTGTTTTCGTCCAAAACCTTTTGATAGGCTTCTGTGTCAAAATACTTTTCCCCGCCTTTCTCGTAAGGCTTCAAGGCTTCTGCAATAGCCTGTGCTTTGATTTCTTCAATACTTGCATTGCTTGCCTTTGCCGCGCTTTCTTTCGCAAGGTTTACATCGTCGCCGTTGATTTTCATAATCGCGTCGATGATTTCTTTGACTTCAACACCTTCTGCCAATTTGCCGTCGAATAACTTTTCGATTTCTGCTCTCTTCATAAAAACTCCTTTTACGCTTTTAACGAGGTTGCATCTCATAAAATTATTTTTATTTGCTATTTTTTACGACGTTTGCCCGTCATATTCAATAACCGCCATTCTGCAACGACAGTTAATTGTATTCTTTGCGCTTGCCCCCAAACTCACATCAGCAGGGTACATCATTTTTTCGCCGCCAACAATGAACGGTTTATCAAAGTCTTGTACTTGCCCGCTCGCAAGCCGATGCGCTTGTCTTGTGCGATTATCTCCAACCGCTCGCCATACTTTGCGGAATTTCCGTCCCTGTTTCTTTGCGACTTCCACAACATCGGCACGCCCTTTGTTTTCCGTTTGCGTGGTCGCCGTGGTCGCTATTCTCACGCTGTCCGACAAGTTCTTTTCCGCAACGTTTTTCACCGCTGTAATGATAGGACGAACGCCCGCTTTACTCATCACCGCCTGAACAATCTTCGACTTAACATCACGTTCTATAACATCCTTGTCTGTCAACGCTGCCAACGCTATCACGTCGAACATATCCACTTCTTCGTATGCTTCCTTGCTCTCGGTCTTATTTACGCCGTCAAGCCCCAATTTGTCCGCCTGCCAGTCATAATTCATTTTGTAAACTGCAACAGCAAGATTGTTTACTTCTTTCTTTGTGGTCTTGTTGGCATTCAAGATTATATCCGCAACTTCCGAACACATTTTGTCCAAGCGGTCGTATTTCAATAACTCGTTATACCTTTGTTGCGCCGTCCCCGAAAGTTCAACCTTTGCAAGTTCGATTGCAAGATAATCTTTCGCTTCCTTGTATGCCGCGTTGTATTGTTTATTCAGCAACTTCGTCGTTTCGTTCAAAACCCCGTCGCTCTGTTCGTGCATTTGTCTTTCGGTCATTCTACAATACCTTTATTTCCAAACCCAAACCGTGCGTTGTTCTCTTCTTCCATTTTGGCTTTTTCGACTTCCACATCGTCGATAATGTTCACGCTCTTTAACATCTTCAAGTAACTATCGTTGCTTATTGTGCCGTGAAGTGATATTGCGTTCTGCACGGTTTCGGTAACATTGTCCAAATGGTAAGTGTTGAAAGTAACATCAAACTCGGGTACTTCTTTCCCCTGCAACATAAAGTACAATTCCAACACTTCTGTCGCGCATTTGTACGCCTGCCATTCAAACTTTGATACCCTTGTTTCAAGATTTGCCCGCGCCGCTTTAATCGCTGTTGCCGTAAGATTGCCCTGCGTTAATGCTTTCGTGTCCACCACGCCGCCGTCTCTAATAAGGTCGTCCTTAATAATCTCGACAAATCTCGACCGCGCTTCCGTCGGAATTTGGAACTGCTTCATCTCCGCACCGTCCGCAACAATAACCTTTGTGCGCGTTATCTCGGAAACCAAGTCTTGATAATACCCTTCGTTGCCGCCGATATTGTCTTTAATCGACCAGAACGCATCCGAAAAATCTTCAATGTTGTTCGCAAACCCCGATTGTACAATATCGATAATATCGATTTTAGACCTAATATTCGCCGTCAAATCGCTCGTCCTGTATTCGTTGTTCAGAAACTCAACAATCGGCAACGGCGTTTTTTCCGCGATGATTTCGTCCGACACAATACTTTTCGTTCTCTTGTACTTATAAGGCGTTAAAGGTTTCGTCTCGTGTATCGTCGGTCGATTGCAATAAGTCGTTACTCCGTCCTCGGTATAAACTTCCCAATAGATGTAAGGAATATCTTTCCTTTGCGCGGGTACTTCCCACCACCGTATCAACGCCCTTAATTTTCCCGTTTCGTTGTCATAGAACGGCATCGCCCTATCCGCCGAAAAACAGTTAAGGTGTCCGTCGCTATCGACAAATATGTAACTCACCGCTTGCGCCGATGCGCGTTCCGCCGCCGACCTTAATACATACCCGAATGTTTTAACAAACCCTTTCGGAAGTTCAACCCCGTCAATCGTCGGTATCTCTTTGAACAGCGTGTCAACCTTTTGCGTTACCATATCCGTGAAGAACGAGTATCCGATTTTGTTGTTCGCAACATACGGATTTTCAACAAACCCGCCGCCGACAACCTTTCCCGTGTTCTCGTCAACCCTGTTCTTCCAATAATAACGCCCGATTGCACTTATCGTCGTGTTTTCGCCCATATAATAATCCCACCCCGCTTTCGCGGCGATATAGGTCTCCGACGCTTGATAAGATATTATAAGCGAATAAGTATCAGCGGCATTGTTTGCTTTGCCGTCCTTAAAATCAATTTGATAACTTGCCATAGGTCAACCCCGCTTGTATATTTTGCTGTAATCTCGTAGTACGCAAGCAAGACTGTCGGGACTATCGTCGTGCGCCGCGTCTTCCGAATAGTCGAGTATTTCGTCGATGTATTCTTCATCCGTTCCGCGCAAAAAGTAAACGTTGTCCCATTCCGCTTTTAAGTACGTCGAGATTTTGATGTATTTGTTCATATCTTCGTGGTAGGTCTTTGCATACCCGCCACGCTTTGTTATTTCCTTTGCAAGATAGCCTTTGTCGCCGTTATCTTCAACTCTAATAACGCCCGCCTGATAAGCCTTGCATAACGACAAAAACTCGTTCAAATGGCTGTCTATATGCCCTTGACGGCGTTTGCCTAATACATATATCTTGTCGCCTATTCTGTTGGCTATCGTCAAAACGCTTCCGTCTTCGCCACCGTATGATGCGTCGATATGCGCTCTCCCTTGTCTCACAAGGTTTACATCGTCAACAAACTTCGGCGGAGTGTTCAGTAAAGTGTTTTCGTTCGCTATGTGTTTCAACTCGTAGTTCGCGGCAAACAAACTCGGTGTCATTCTCTTTCGCAGTTCGTCGATTTCGTCCTGCCCCAAAAGCCCCGTCGAATACACATCATATTTTTCGGCTGTCGGCATTAAAGAAAAACAATCGTCTTTGTGCCACGGCGTTCCCGTGTTCGTTATCCGCCCGCCAACCATTTTGATGTTTTGCAACTCCATATAAATGGACTTTGTATATTCTCGCTCGGCTCGGCTCACGCGGTCTTTGATGTTGACTATATCGTCCGTATGCACCCAGTACGCGTGTTTGCCTGTCAAACTCCCTTTAATGCCTAAACCTAATAACTGCACCGCGCCCCTTGTCGTGTCCGAAAGGCTTGTCGTTATCTCGTTGCTGTTCGACTTCTTTATTTCAACAGGCTTGCCCCACAATTTGTAACTTAAAAACTTTATCGTGTCGCTCGATAAAATCTTTCTCGTCTGCTCTATAATCTCCGTAACGTCGTCATCGGTCTTTCTGATAAAGATTATGTTCTTTGTCGGGAACAAAATCATATACAGCGCAAATGCTACCGATACACAAGTTGTTTTATAACTTCCGCGATGCGCTTGTAAAGTCCAGTCGTTCTTGCCGAACACAAGTTCCTGTATCCACTTGTTGTGGAGTTCTTTGTTTATTCCCGTAAACCCCAGCCAATTAGCAACCTTATACGGCTCGTCGATTAAAAGGTCAAGATACTTACGCTTTTCGTCCGTCAACATACGCTTCTATTTCGCCCGCAATCTTCGTGTCCCACTCTGTGATTTCCACTCTTTCAACGGGTTTCTGACCTATCGTATCACGGATAACTTCAAAAGCCTTTGTGTCGCCTTTGCCAGCCTTTTCAATTTGTTTCGCACTTATTGCGGTTAAAAGGTCAATTTTGTTTCCGTTCTTGTCGAGGACTTCTTTTTCCAAAATGGCTTCCATTGCTTCCCGAAAAGTTTTCTTTCTCCGCTTTGCTTCTGTCGATGCAATTTGTCCCATTCTCGCTATTCTCGACCGTTCTTCGGGCGACTTTTTATTCTGCGGAATAAGGTTTTGCGGATTTGTCGCTTTGCTCGGCATTTTTCTTTTACTCCTTTAATATAATCCCCACTCTGCGAATTTCTCAAACCCGCCAATGGTTTTTATGTATTCTCTTGCCTTTTCGACAATTTCTGAATACGGCTTTCCGTCTATTGTCGTGTCTCCTATCGCACAACACAACTCGACCGCTTTCCCTGTCTTCTGCGCCTTAATAAACGCATATATATTCACGGAAACATCCGCTTTCGATAAGTCTTTCCCGTGCAGTCCGCCGCCTGTTACGCTTTGCGCCATCTTTCCATCCATAAAGACAAGGCTCGTGTTTCCATTGATAATCCTGTCTCCCAAATCAACTCCTGTCTTACAGACAGCCCGCTCGCATTTAACGCATTTTCAAAGTTGCAATGCTCACGACTCGCAAACCAAATATAGAAACTTCCGCCGTCTTTAAGACAAGAAACCCCCGCCGTAAAAGCATCGGTTAAGAATTGCTTAAACTGTTCGGACTCCATATTGTCGTTTTGGATCTTTAATTCATCCTCTGTTGCCCCCGTATAATTAACATTATATGGCGGATCTGTTAACAGTAAGTCAACAATTGTTCCGTCAGTTAATTTTGAAACTTCATCAGCATTAGTGCTATCGCCACACATTAGTCTGTGTCTGCCTAATTGCCAAATATCACCAAGTTTAACCTTCGGCTCTATCTCTTCATTGACTTCGGGAACTTCATCTTCTATAATTTCTGCATCGTCTTCGCCCGAATTGAAATCAAACCCAAAATCAAACCCGTCGAAATCCAATCCGTCGATTTCTTCTTCCAACAAATCAAAGTCCCATTCGGCAAATTCGTTTGTCTTGTTGTCAAGAATACGATATTTTTTCTTTTGTTCTTCGGTCAACCCCGTTTTCCTTACGCACTCGACTTCTTTCCATTTTAACTTTTTAAGTGCTTTAAGCCTTGTGTGTCCCGCAAGAATAACATTGTCTTCGTCGATAACAATCGGTGAACAATATCCGCATTGTTTTATGCTTTCCGCAACTGCATCAACGGCATTGTCATTTTTTCTCGGGTTATCAGGATACGGTATTACTTCGTTAATGTTAAGTTTTATGATTTCCATTTCGCCTTTTTACCATAACGCCAAATAGACGGACTGCTCCGCCTACTTTTTCGACCTATGTAATTTTAATTTAGAAGTCATAGGCAACTCCTTTCTTATGGGTTATACTTCATTGTAACACGGTTTTGATAATTTGTCAAGCATAAATTATTTTTTTGATATTTTCCTTTTTGTAAACATAACTGCGGTCGTTTTTCTTGTCGATAATCAGCAGCGTGTCGGTTTGACTTATTTTTATATCATTTCGCCTGAAAGATATGTTCTCGCCGTCCTTGAAATAAATCGTCATCGTCTCGTAATGAAAATCGTCTCGGATTTTGTAACTCGAACACCCAACAAAAACTCCCAAACACACGATAAGAACAATCGCTATTAGAAGTTTTTTCATTTTTTCTGCTCCTTTCTTTGTTTAGTCAACCAAATACTCCGTCCGACCATTACTCCGCCGAACATCGCAAACATCAACGATATGCAGATGTATATCGCCTGAACAGCAATCGGAAAATGTTTCCAACACACCCCGACACATACGGCTGTTATCACCGACGATACCAACATAGTTATGCCGTTCGCTCTTAACGCTCTGATTTGTTTCATTTTTCATACCCCTTATTGTCGTAAATATTGCCGATTACTTCATAAGGGCAATCGTCCATTGTTTGCCAATCGTCGCCGATATTGACTAAAAACGCACATTCTGCATTTTGCCACTCTATAAACCCTTGTGTTCCGCGCGGGCTTTCTACAATATCGCCCTCAAAAATCTTTTTGCCGTTCTTATCACATAAGCCTGTAAATTGCCCAACTGTTTCTGGTATAACTTTTACCCAACATTCAAATTTAGCCCATAAACGAGGGTTTTGTCTTTCTATTTGCATTATACTATCACTTATAATAAACTCGCCATTATCTACTCGTTTGCCTCTGAATAAAATGTCTCTCATCATTCATACTCCTTTAACAGTTCGTCGATTTCATAATTTGCATTGATTACAACATTGTCATTCGACACTCTGTTTTCCGTAAGTCTTTTTCTTAACTTTTCCGCAAACGCCATAACTGCCGAACGCTCCCACATATCCTTTAAACCCTCAACGCCGTCTATGCCCATTATATAATCGTTTATGCCTTTCCCGAGAAGTTCGTCAAGTCGTTCAACAATCGTGTTAAGGTGCTTGATTTCGGCTTTGAGTTTGTCCGCATCGCTCGCTCTCTTATAAGGGTTTTCGGTAAATATGTCCGCGTTGTCTCTATCGCGTGCTTTTGCCGCTTCATATATTGCTTGCCAATATTCTTCGTCAGTCATTTTACACTCCTTATAAATTAAAATCTTGTGTCGTGCCGTCCCAATAGTCGTAATACCTTACATAGCAATCAAGCGTGCCGTTACCTTTATAACTTTTTTTAACCGCTTTAACCGCTTTGACCGCTTCTTCTTTTGTTGTATAATACTCATCTAACAATAGATTGTTGCCGTTCTCCCATACAACCGCTTCGTACAATTCTGTTGCGTCATCGTTCCATTTGATTTTCATTTTACACTCCTTTCGGCTTACGCCTTTCCTTTATTTATATCTTTATTATACACCCCCGTCCTGTGTTTGTCAACAGTTTTATAAATAATTTTTCCCGAACACTTCCCGAAACTCGTCCACCGTCCAACCGTACTCGTGCATCGCCGTTTGTTGCCCGATTTGCTTCAAGCGCGTGTCCGCATCCTGATTGTAATGTACCCCGTTTGGCGGCTCGTTATGACACCAATGGCACAAGTGGACGGTTAGTCCGTACTTCTCCGACTTCTTCCGATTTGCCGTGCCGTTGAAAATATGATGCCGTTCTATCCACTCCGCCCGTCCGCAAATGTAACACCTATCTTCGCTATCGCCTTGAATGATTGATTTCATACGCTTTTATCTTGTGCAAACTCAATGTACTCCGCTGTGTTGTCTAACCTGACCTTGTAACTATCGCCCCGCAATGACGGATAGAGTTCCATAACCTTTCTTCTCGCTCGTCCGACGGTTTCCATTGATGGCAGTTCTTCCGCCTTTACCAAGTTCGCCAACTCGTTGAACGGTATGCTAACCGAATATCCGTACTTGTTCAACACAAAACCGTAAAGGACAAAATCGCAGTCTCTTGCTCTCGGCTTTTGCTCTAAAATCTCTTTAACAATCTCCGCTGTGTTCCGTATCTTCATCGTCGTTTTCCCCTAAAAGTTCCATAAGTTTAGCAAGGTGCTGTTCCTTGCGTTTGTTCGGACACTCGATTACAAGCCGAATATCGCCCTTTGTAAGCCTGTTGTTTATCTCGTCGATTACTTTCTTGCGCCCTTGCTTTATGCCGTCGTAATAGCCTTTTGCGGGCTTCTGTTCGCCCAATGCCTGTTTGCCTTGCCCTTGACTTCCCGTCGTTTTGTTAAGTAATTGATAGCCGAGTTCGTGGCACTTCCGTATCCATTCTTGCTCCAAATCGTTGAGTTCGGTTTCGGGACAATAAAAGACTTTCTCGCATTTCCACTTGTCGTCTTTAACGAACGGCGCGCCGATGCCGTGTTTACGCAAAGAAAAGTCTATGTGTTGCTTATACCCCATCGGGTGTTCCGCAAGACGTGTAAGCACCTTTTTTGCCTGCCCCACATACGCAAACTTAAAGCCGTTGTCGTCGTACCTTGTAAGGATATAAATACCGCTCTCGTCCTTGATAGAATAGTATTGCAACCATTGTTCTTTGTTCTTCTTCAATATCGCGTATCGTTGCTTATTGTTCATTTCCCGTTCTCCCATAAAGATTTCATTTCAGCAAGTTCTTCGGGCGTTCTCGTGTCTATGCCAAGCCCTTGTGCTTCTTCGACAATTCCTGAAAGGAAGATACTCATCTCTCTTGTGTCGTACTCCGACGAGCCTTTGTAAACTCTGTAATGCGTAAACTCCACGCCGTTGACCTTTCCATATCCAGCGATTTCTGAATACTTGACAAACCCGTTGATGTCGATACCCGTCTTAACGCTTATGAGTTCGCCCTGCCCGTACTTCTTCAACATATCAAAGTAAATCTCATCTTTGCTCGCTCGTAGTTCGTCCGCAATCGCCGTGATTAAAACCCACGCATACGCGTTTGCATCAAGGCTTCGTTTCTCTCGATGCTGCTTAATCGTGATGTCGTAGTCCTTGTCTGCAAGGTTAGTTAAGGCTTCGAGTTTCGCCCGTGGAGCGGTGAACGTTACTTCGACCGTTTCCCCAAAAGTGATTTTAGGCTTTTTGCTCGTAAACTCTATCATTCTTCCCAGCCACATTCGGGGCAATATCTTCCGACAACTTCGTTTACTTGATAAGCAGGTCTTCCGTCAAGATACCCTATATCGGTTTCAACCTTGTTTTCAAGTTCTTCCCCACAATCAGGACAACGCCCATCGCCGATAAGGTCTTGTTGAACATCTTTCAACTTGTCGAACGCCCAGCCTTGCAACGTGTACCATACGTCTTCCGCCTTGTGGTCTTTCAGTTCTTCGATGATGTCTTTCAAGTCGTTAGCCGCGTCAATTCGGTCGTCATAATTCTCTCTGATTGCTAAATCTAACATATCCAATAATGTCTTCATTTTCAACTCCTTTGTCGTTTTCGGGCAACGCTATGCCAAAAACTACTGTTCCGATTTTTCGCGCGAAATAGTCCGCGTCGCTTAACTTTCTAAATTTGCAACATACATTGCCGCAATATACCGTGTACATCAGTCCTTTCCTCTATAATAAACGTAGTTGTAGTACGCTCTGCGCGTTTTTGTTTCTTCCTTTTCCTTGCGCTTGTACTCGGCTTTCCAAGCCTTATAAACTTCGCAATTATCGTGGCACGCTTCCGTTCTGTTCGGACACTTGTAGCAACTATTTTCAGTTTTCATCTTCGATACTCCTGTACTTTGGCGGTCTGCCCATTTTCTTCATAAGCCCGTTTGTTTTGCGGTTTACAACTTCGTCCACTGTGGGTATTCTGCCAAGTCGTTTGCACATTTCGTATATCCACGTCCTCGACACTCCCGTGATTTCTGCCAATTCAATTACTGTCATTCTTCTTCACCTCTTATTGTTACTCTTATTTGCGATTTGACTTTTGTCAATTTTTGGCACTCGCTATATACCATAGGATAATTTTCTTTAAGTTTTTTGCTGTCAACACTCAATCTGTCTGTCGGGGGAATATAAGTAACAAACACTTTCCCGTTGTCCCAACTCTTTATGCCTTGCGCCTCAAACAGTTTCAGCAACTCGCCCCTTAATCTGTCCCGCTCGTCTTGCGCGGCTTTGGCTTGTTTCTCAATCGCCATAAAGTTCTCTTCCGCCTGCATATATTGCTTTTCAAGTTCTGCGTCGATTACAAGGCAAGAACGCTCGTATATCGTGTTATTGTACTCGCAGTCGAGTAATCTTTCAATCTCGCTGTCTTCGACCTTTTCAAGCCGTTCTACGGTCATTTTACCGTCCTTGTCGTAGTGGAAGCAATAAAACTCTTTCGCACCTTTCCATTTCAGCATTTTGCCGTTGACTTTTTCGTCGCCCAACTTCCGCGCGAAATAGTCTAAAAGGCTCACCTGCCACGATACATATTCGCGATTGAGTTTTGCCGTGGTCTTATGGTCGCCGATAATCAAAGCCCTGTCTTTCGTAATTCCCATTACGTCAGCAGTCCCCGCTATAACCATTCCGTCCTTTTCGTAGCCCAACAGTTGTTCGCCAACTCCGCAATCAAGGTTTTCCGCCACCCATTGCTTGAATTGCTTGCCTTGCTCGGTCGTCGGCTCGTAATGCGCCTCGTTGAGTACGTTTTCAAGGTCTTTATGAATAGCCTTTCCCTTGTTTGCGCTTTCCTTTAACTTTGCCTTGCTAACTCCCGAATAATCGGGGGCAAGCCCGTGCTTCGCCAAAAGTTCGGTTACGGATATGCTTGCAATGTCCCCGTTTACGGTGTAGATGTGTCCTTTGTCTTGAAATTCGATATTCATTTTTTGCTCCCTTTAAGCGATTTTTCTTTTGCGTTGATGACAAACTCCGCTTGCTGATAAGTAAGGTCGTCAATGCTTGATACACGGAATTTTTTAAGCACATTCGGAACGATGATTTGCAGTTCCTCAAATCTCTTTTTTTGCTTTTCCGTCATAGGCTCTCCCAACTCGATAGGTAAGTCTTCGCCCGCATAGATGTACAAGCCTAAACCGAACATTGCCAAATTCTTTGTAAGACACCTCATAATTGTTTTGTTGATGTCGAACATCGTTGCGCCCTCAACGGTTTTCTTGAACGCTTTTTCGCCACTCCCAACCGTATAAGTATAAGGCTCTGCTTTCATCGCTTTGTTCGCGCCGTCCATTACAGGCAACCACATTCTTCTCGTAAGTCCCTTTGCTGTTATGTTCGTGAATACCATATATCCCAAATTTGCGTCATATTGATAGCACCTCATAATGCCGTCTTTGTCCGCAAAGTGTTCAATTTCGTATGTCGCGTCGGGACAAACTTTCAGAAACTCTTGCCAAGCCCACGCCCACGAAAGGTAAGTAAGGTCTTTTTTGAGTTCCGTGTGTTCGTTTACATTTAACTGTATAAGTTTCTTAAACAGTTCTTCTTGTTCTTGTCTTAAATCTGCCATTTTTTGCACTCCTTTTCTTTAAGTTCACCTTTATTGTAGCACATTGTTTTCCGTTTGTCAATAGTTTTTTTAATATTTTTTCATAAAAAAAACACACCCGTTATCGAGTGCGTTTTTCAAGTTCCTTTTCGTATCTGTGTCGAGCCTTTTCTTCCGTGTAGTATATCGCGGTGTAGATTTGATTATCTTCCATAAAGTAAACCGCCCATTTGCTGTCACCGATTTTCCGCATCGACGGAATTGCCACAATAACCCTGCCGTCATTTATTTGTATCATTCCCATTTTTCTTCTTCTCCTTCCATTTGTCAAAGTAATGATAACAATGTATCATTCCCACGCTCCCGAGTATATCCACAAGTCCGCATTGTGCGTATAGAAGATACTTTGTTTGTTGCGCCGATAAACGCCCTATGCACGCTATAAGACCTATGTTCGCCACAACTATCAAGGTGATTACAATCGCAGTTCCTAATGCCTGTATCGCCCGATTACGGTATTCTTTCCACTTTTCATCGAAATCAGTCATTGTTCGCCAACATCGGAAACACTATCAGCAGTGTTATCCCGATTAGTATCATCGTTATCGTATTCATTGATTATCTCCCGACACATCTTTATCGCATCCGACGACGAGAAGCGTGCTTTTCCCGTCCAAATTGCCGTAAGGTTAGAATGTAGTTCCTGCAATAATTCGTTCGCTCGTGATTTACTCATTATATCACACTCCCATTGTTTTGTAAAGTCCTTTTTTTGTCAGCCGAGAAAGGGCGGTTTCCCGACAAGGGTGTTATTTTATTATGTTGTTGTTTATTTACGCCGTTCCCGCCCAAACGGTGCATTGCTTATTAACGCCAATTCTCCCCATTGACTTCAATCTGCTCGTTCATTTCCCTTATGCGGTCGATTGTCGCGCGGTCATAGTGTTTTGCCAATAAGTCCATAAGCGTGTAATTCGATGAGAATATCATCGGTCGCATCGCGTTGTAACGGTCGTTTATGAGATTGAACACCTTTTGTTGCAACCACCCGTC
>OLIT01001044.1_pt1 | contig 25675 bp, 16 predicted proteins | sample 1601341 | NCBI WGS metagenome assembly OLIT01 (sample SAMEA2452121, study PRJEB22498) | human gut metagenome | biome: human feces; feature: human gut; material: feces | place: Australia | collected 2012
CGTCATATCCGCGTCGTTACCCTTTGAGAAAATCATCGTGAACTTCGGGAATTTCAGCACTTTTTCGCCTGCCTGGAACTTCGTGCGGATATCCGCGATATCGATATCATAATCTTTCGCCGTTTTGATGGTGTCTTTGAGTTTATCCGTCTTGATTTGCTGGAATTGCGAAATCTGGCAGGACGTATCGACAAGCCATTTGCATACGCGCGGGGGCAGGTTTCTCAATTCGTTGAAGCAATACCACAACGGACCGCTGGGGAAGTTGCTGTCTTCAAGGGCTTTATAGACGTCGTTGATGCGTTGCGCGGCGTCGGGATAGCACTTGATGGAAACCTTGTAACTGTCGTCGTTTTCGCGGATAATACCGAAAGATTTGCTGCTGTATTTGAACGTCCAGTCAAGCGAGCCGCGTTTTTTGATGGTGAAAACGTTGGGTTTGCTCATGAAATACGTCGCAAGTTCCTGCGAAGACAGGGTTTTCGTACGGGGCTGATTGAGAATCTCGTCGAATTTCGCACTGCCGACCATATTCACCGCGCACAATTCCATATCGGTTGCACCCAAGGCGTTGAAAACTTTGACGCTGTCGTCGAATTTCGCGACCTGCATGTAGTATTTTCCGTTGATTTCTTCGATATTCTTCTTATAGAAGTTGTCAATCTGGAAGCTGGAAAGCTCCACCGTTCTTTTGGTCGTATTGAGCGCGACTTCGGGTTCAAGAAGGTGATCGCTGATTTCCTTGGAAATCTTTTCGTCCTTTTCCTTTTCTTTGACTTCCTGCTTAATCTGCATATTTTCTTTCAGCGCGGCGCCGATAGGTCTTCTCTTTGACGTGCCTGCCGTGAGTAACGTGATGAGAAGCAACAGAAGTTGCGCGATGAACGGGATTATCGGCACGATTTTCGCAATCGAGAAAGGCGTTGTCTTGTCGTAAATCACGAAAATATAAACATATGCGGAGATAGCGGCGCAAATTACCGACAAAACGATGATGAGGATTTTCAGCAGACGGAAGTTCTTTTCGGGCGAAAGTTTCGCTCTCAACCTTTCGGAACGCTGCGCGAGCGTAAGTTCTTCCTTTTTGGGTTTTTCTGCTTCCGCGTCGGCGGCTTTATCCTTCGATTTTTTGTCGGGTTTGCCTTTTTTCGCGACGACTTTTTTGTCTTCCGTCACCGGCTGTTCTTCATTTTCGGTAACGGCTGCGGGCGTTTCTTCCGCGGGCGTTTCTTCCTGTTTTTCTTCGGTTGCGGGTTCGGATTTTTCCGCCGCTTTTTTTGCCGTAGCGGCATTTTTTTCGCGCGGTTTCGACGGTTTTTTCGCGGCTTGTTTTTCGGTTTTTTCAACCTTTTCAACCGGCGTTTCGCCGCCCATAACAGGGCGTTCTTCTGACAAATCGGGCAGGGGGACTGCCTCGGATTCAACGTTTTCAGCCGCTTCTGGCGCGCTTTCTTCAACGGGTATTTCGGCTGTTTTGACGGGGGTTTCGGCATCTTCGACAGGGAGTTCCTCGGCGGGTTCCGCAGGGGTTTCCGGCATCGTGATTTCGCCTTCGTCGAACATCGAAGGATCGAAGGTTGCCGCGCCGATTTCGGGCAATTCGTCCGCCGCAGGTTCCGGTTCGGACAGGCTGACGCTTTCTTTTTCCGCCTTTTCCTCGGCGGCGAAAGACTCATACTGACCTGCCGCAAATTCAGCCGCGGCAAGGGCGTCTTCGAGACTCAGAGGCTGCTTTGCTTTTTCGGTTTCGTCAACGGTTTCGGGACTTACGGAAGGCGTTTCGTCCGCGGTGATTTCAGCATTTTCCGTCGTGCTGTTTGCCACGTTTTCGGTAACGTTTTCCGCATTTTCCGTCACGTTATCGGTAACGGTTTCCGTTACGTTTTCGGCCGTTTCCAAAGCGTCGTCGACATTGACATTCTTTTTTGTTGCCATAGTATATCTCCTTAAAATTTTGAACAAAAAACTGTATGTTGTACCATAAATTATAATAAAGGAAAAAAATATTGTCAATGCTTTTTCGGTCGCGTCGGAAAAAATTATGAATTTGCACGGCGGAATTTTTTTTGACTGACATAAAAGCGACTTTATAATGCAAAATTGAACGATAAAGTATATTATTTTGCGTGTAAAAAATTGCGTATTTTTGGCGAATTTTTACGAAAAAACGTCGATTTTTTGAAAAATTCGGAAAGCAAACGCACGGCGGAATTTTATTGTACGACTGTATATTTTCGTACGAAAGTGTTGAAAACTCGTGCCAAAAAAATCAAAATAATTTTCCGAAAAATTTGAAAAATACCTTAAACCGCCGTAATTCCGCCTGATTTTTTTATGTTTTTGCAATATTTTGCGCCGAAATTTTTTTTAATCTTGAATTTTAACAAGTCGTATGTTATAATAAATTAGCAAAAGAATATTTTTTGTTTTGACAAAATAATTGCGAGGTAATATGTACAAGTATTCTTACAAGGCACTTTCGCCGGAAGGAAAACGCGTAAGCGGCACGATCACCGCCACGAGCGAAGACGACTTCAATCAGGTCATTTCGTCGCGCGGTCTGAAATGCTATTACGTCCATGCCACGGGAAAGGGCGACGCAAGCAAACTTTCAAAACTCGACACCGCGCTGGTGTTGCAGTTTTGCCGACAGCTCGCGTCGATGCTGAACGCCGGCTTGCCTCTTATTAAGTCGCTGGAAATGCTTTACGAACGCACCGAGAAACCGAAACTCAAAAACGTGCTTGCCGCATTGTTTGAAGAGGTTCAGAAAGGTAACTCTCTTGCGGAGTCGATGGGTGCGCTTCCGGGCGTATTCCCCAACCTTCTCGTGAGCATGGTCAAGGCGGGCGAAATGAGCGGTAAACTGGAAGAGACTCTTATCCGAATGGCGGACTATTACGAAAAGGAAAAAAAGAGAAAAGGGCAAATCAAATCGGCAACGTCATATCCGAAAATCGTTCTGGCGATTTGTCTTGTCGTCGTTGTGGTTTTGCTTATCTGGATTATGCCGAAGATGATTTCGATGGTGTCCGAAGATAAGTTGCCGCTGGTCACGAAAATCCTGCTGAAAATCAAGGACTTCATCATGAAGGACTACATACTGATTATCGGCATCGTCGCCTCGCTTATTATTTTCATCCCGATCGTTAAGCGAATCGAGGCGGTTGACCTTTTCGTTTCCAAAATGAAAGTCAAAATGCCGGGCATCGGAAAATTGCAAAAAATGATTTATACGTCGCGTTTTGCAAGCTCGCTTTGCACGCTGACGAGTTCGGGCGTACATCTTCTCGATGCGCTGACGATGGTGTCGGAGATGATGGACAACACTTACGTATCAAGGCAGATCGACGACGCTGTCGAAGCAATCCGTCGCGGCGAGTCGATATCCGCCGCGTTGCAGACGGTCGACGCGTTCGACCCGCTGCTTACGACAATGATATTCGTTGGTGAAGAATCCGGTTCTCTGGACGAGGTTCTCGGGCAGACTGCCGCTTATTTCGAAGACGAAGCGGACACTGCAATCAAGAGTCTTACCGCAATGATAAACCCCGCCCTTATGGTTGTAATGGCGGTTGTCATCGGCGTAATACTTATCGCAATACTTATGCCTATGTTCTCGATGTACGACTCGATAGGCACGGATACCGAATAAAGGGCAGATTTGGAGCAAAATTATGATTTACTACTACTTGAACAACGACAAACTCAAAGCGATGTTTGCGACGGCGGGCGGAAAGAGAATCACCGTGAAAGAATTTTACGATATGGATTTCCCCAGTGAATTTCTAAACGACCCGAGCGCAACCAATATCGACCTTCAACTTACCGAAGCGATGCTCGATATGATCCGCAAAAACGATATCAAGTCGAAAGCGGCGAAATTCGTCCTTGAAAACAACAAGATACCGTTCCGCGAGATGATTTTGCCTTACGCAAAGCCGTCGATTCTGTATCCGATAATTTCGGCGGAACTTTTCACGGATAAAAAACTTGCGGAAAGTCACACCGTCGACTTTGTCGAGATTGACAGAAATATCGAAGATCCCGACGAAGAGATGCAGGAAGCCGCGCTGAACTCCCCCGAAGAGGGCGAGGAAGAACAGGAAGAGAAGAGCGAAAAGAAAAAGAAAGCGAAAAAGGCGCGTCTTATGATCACGTACATAGACAACCTTGTCATCGAAAACCTGAAAAAGTGCTGCCGCGAAGTCGGCATGAAACTCACGGCAATCGATATTTCGCAAAGCGCGCTGTCGAAACTCGTCGATTTTATGAAAGAAGACCTGCCGCAATATTTTGTGCTTGTCGACTATCGCATGACGACGATTACGTCGTATCTTTTCGCGGATTACAAGCACGTCTTCTCGCTGTCGAAACCCATTTATTCGATGCCCAACGAAAACTATGCGAACGAAATGGCGTTTTTCATCAACGACTTTTCCGGCATCGTGAGCGAGGCGATTCAGTTCTTCCGCTCGAAATATACCGATTACAAATTCGACGACGTGTTTATCACGGGCGACCTTGACAGGTTCCAGTCGGTTGAAAGCGACCTTTACGGTTTCATGGGGCTTAACGTCAAGATGCTTCCCGTACCCGAAAGCGTATCGGGCGTCGAGCAGCTTGATTTCAACGCGCTTTCACCGCTTATCGGCACAATGCTCAAATAACGAGGTGGATTATGGCAAAGAGAAAGAGAAACATAGATTTTATCGCCGCGCAAAAGGCGATTGGAAAATCGGGGCAAAGCACCTCGTTTGAGTTTATTCTTGTCGTTACGGTCGTCGTGGTGGCATGCGCGATGGTCGGGTGGTATCTTGTGGCGCGTTCGCAGTACAACACTGCCGTGTCCGACCTTGAATCTGCCAAGACGGAACTCACCAACCAGAAAAACACGCTTGCCAAGAACGAAGACAAGTTCAAAAACTTCACGGTGGTGCTTGACCAAAACGGCAACCCCGTGACGAAAGGCACCGACAAATACGGCAACACGATTTACCAATACGAGTCGTTGACGGAAGTCGCGACGCGCGTTGCAAACGCACTTGCGGGCGCGCAGGCAACGTCGAAAGAAGCCGACGCCGCGATAAACCTTACCGGCACGATTTTCGACATAATCTTCACAAGCGCGAACAAGACGGAGTGCAAGGTGACGCAGTTCACTTTCACCAACGGAAGGATCACGTTAAAACTTACGGGCAAGGGTTCCCAGTCGATGCGAAACTATGTTTCGGCGATTAAGGAAAACGGCAGCGGCTATATTCAGAGCGTCGAGCCGTCGATGGACACCGCTACCGATTTTTCGGTAAGTTTCGACGTCGTGAACGATAAACTTTTCGGCGGCAGCGACAAATAAGGAGGACGGGAAAATGACGATTAACAGAAAAGAAAAAATATTGATTTTCGTGCTTATCCTGTTCCTGCTTGTAGGCGGCACGTACACTCTTGGCATCATGCCGAAAAACAACGACAAAAAAACCGCTCAGGAAGAGTTGCAGACGGTCGAAGGCGACATCGCGAAGGTCAAAAAGCAAATCGACGCGGTGAGCCCGGCAAGGTACAACAAGCTCGTTGAAGAAATCAGACAAAACGAGGCGGCGTTGAAACAACTTACCAGTCCGAGCAACAACCTTAATGAAGAACTTATACCCAGCAATATGCCCGGACATCAGGACTCTGTGGCGATTGCGGAAACGCTGTACAAGTTCTTTGGCGACCTTGGTTTCAACGTTGAGATAAGCCTTGGCAGGCCCGTCACGACGTCCACCAAAAAGGTTTACACCATATCGAGCGCATACAAGACGGACATGCAGACGCTTTACAAGGTGACCGACGCGATCGCGCGCGTGAAGTCGTACAATCTGACGTATCTTTCGATGACGCCGGACGGAAACGACGTTTCGGGCACGTTCACGATGACGATCACGTACATTCTGAACGAATAGCACGACATTACTTGTGCGGAAGCGGCACCTTAAAATAAAGGATATTATATTATAATATAACTACAACTTACGAAAACGCGCGAAAGCGCAGTCGCAAAGATAAGACGGGAAAAATAAAAAAGTACGATTGACGGAAGGAGGTCAATTATGCTGACGTTATTAAAAAATATAGAAAGGTTTAACAAGCGGTACAATAAAAAACGCGGCAGCGCGATGCTTATGGTACTTATGACTATGGCGATTATTATCGTCGTAGGCACTTCTATGCTCTTTGTGACGCTTTCCTCCTTCTCGAACAGTATTGCGGACACCCAGCAGGAACGCGCGTACAACGCCGCACTCACGGTTTCGGACACGTTGAAAGGCTCGACGCAACTCAACACGATTATCGAAACTTATTTTACCAAAATCAAAGAAAACGGCTTTGCCGAGGTTCAGTTTTACAACGATACCGATTTTGATAACCAAGCGGTGAATTATACGATAGTCAACGGCGTGAAAGTTTACGTCACGTTGTCGAAATCGCCAAGCAGCAGCGCAAACAAAATCGACAAAGTTCTTGTCGACATAAAAGGCGTCAAAGGCTCGCAGGAAAGCACGGTAAGTTTTGAGGCGGACTCTGTACCTGACGGGAACTCGACCACGATTCAGGACACGTTTGGCAACTCGTTTGTTGTCAGCAACAATATGGGCTCGTCGGTTACGTCGCCGTATCAGATTTATAAGCGTATCGAAGGCGACGTATCAATCAACTGTTTTGATACTGAAAACGGTGAACGCGTGATGAAGACGCGTATATTCAACCCCGTTGTTCTGGAAGGCGTGACAGGCAGTGTTTATGCCAACGGCGACCTTATCATCGGCGCGCCCGACAATATGCTGAGGGTGCAGGGCAACGTGTACGTTGACGGCAACCTTACAATCAGGGGGCTTGCGCTTGGCGTAAATCTTCCCGCGCTGACGAAAAAATACTACGCAAAGAAATACCTTTATTATTACACCTACGCGTATGGTGAATTTGGAAGCATTGCGGTTCCGCCAAACAATAATGCCGGATATAAAAATTCGAGTACGACAAAACTTGGCGAGGCAATGTACGAAAAGTTGAGTGACGGCACATATAGACCTATTCAAACGTATGACAAACTTTCGCACTTCACGCTGATGGATCTTGCGGGCGACGCAAACGAATATACTTTTTGGACGAAAAACTACGGTGAAAACAATACCACCGGCAATTATACGTGGGAACAAGTCACGATTACGCTCAGGGTAAAAGACAAAAACGGAATCTGGCAGAATATCGATGCGGAATATAACCAAGGCGGCATCAATAACGCGCAATATCTCGGCGCGTCGATGTACTCCGACACAGAAGGGGACGGCACCCCCATCATGCAATATCCGCAGGGCGGCAATATTTATTGCAGCGGCGACATTATCTTTGACACCGTCAACGTCGGCAACGTTTTCTCGTTTGACGCAGGTGTTTTCAATACCGGTTCCACCGACGCAGGTCATGAAGATCAGGACGAAAAACCCGATCCTTCCGCCCTTGATAAAATCAACAAGTGGTTAAGCGAACATCTTGGTATCGACCTTGTTAACCCAAGATTCCCGTATTACAGCTATGCCTACAACCTTGACGGCACAGGCGATGGCACAATTCCCGTCCACACAAAGATTGAGGGCGACGTATTTTGTCAGGGACGCTTGATTATCGCGCCCGAAACACAAAAGTCTTATATAAACTATAAGGACGAACAATGGCTTGGCATAGCATCAGACCTTTCAAACAAAGAAAAATACATAAACGGGACGGTTGTTGCAAGCGACGACTTTGTCTTAAAGGACAGCGGCGCGTTTTTGAGCCAAATCAAAGACAAATGGCAGCAAGTCACGGGCAAGAAATGGGGCGATGCGTTTGACTTCGGCACGGTAAAACTTGATGTGACATTGAACAGATTCTATACCAATGAGCTGGTTGATGATGACGACAATACGCTTGCAGAATACAGCGGAAATATGGCGTCGTTTATCGAGGCATATAAGCAGGCTTATGGCAAGGAAAAATTAAGCAATAGCGAGTCGATAAAACGCCTTAAAGAGAAGTTTGAAGAACTCGGAAAAGACGGGTATTCATACCTTTTGGGCAACGATTATACGCAGTTTGGCAACGGAAACAACCTGAACGGTGCCAATATTAAAGAGAAAAACAATACAATATGGTATGATTTCCGCAAGCCCGAATTCAGCGAGACTTCCAACCTTTATATCCAGAACTCGCCGATAAGAAAAGGTACGTCGTGCGGTGACGAAGATCACAAAAACAGCAATGGCGTTGACCCGTGCACACTTGAAAAGTACGCGTCCGATGACAAATACCGCGTTGTCGAGAACGTTGCCGAAAAAGACAATACCCGCACGGTTGTGGGCGGCATATCTTACACCGCCGCACTTTCCGTCAGATACTGCGAAATTACCGTCAACAACGTATTTTGCGACGGCACAATCGGCGTGCTTGAAAGCAAACTGCCCGGCTTTGAAAACACGGCGGCGGTCAACGTGAAAAATAATTATTTCGGCAGCGACTTTGTGAAAAATGAACTTAAAAAAGCCTCAATCATGGACTTTTTGAAAAACGTTCTGCAAAAAAACAATGCACAGTTGACTGACGAAGAGATTTTGAAAGAGTATTTTGGCATAGAAGGAAACAATAACGCTTTTAAGGGCGAAACAAACTTTGTCTTTAATATCCAAGATGACAGCCAAAACGAATACGAAGAAAAATGGGGTACTTGGCCTAATAACAAAAAAGATGATATAACTCACAATAGAAAAGTAGTAATTATCCGTGCGCATTATGAAATGACCGAAACGGTTACTTGGACAAACAAAGAAGAATGGAAACGTTCACGCGATGATTGCGAATGGGGTTTATGGGGTGATTCGGGGAAACGTTTTCATAGATACTTGATCAAGAAACATGGAGAGGATTGGTCATACAAAGCATCTTATACCGAAGGCAAGTATGTTGCTGATATAGCATATTGCATTGAAGATAACGCAACGTCTTCAAAGGGCGGATATACTAATAATGAGAAGAATGCTACCAATAAGTTGATAACGTCCGACGGAAAAATCATAGACTATGATAAACGCGAAGAGCTTGATTTGAACCCTGCGGAAGAAGCCCTTGTGAAGTATCTTTATGAATCAAGGGAAAACGGCATTTATAAGTACGCTCTCAGCCTTACGCAAACGGCGTTCATTGATTTCAGAACAACGCCGATAACTAAGGATGGCAAAACTTACGACAGTTTTGAGAAGTATTTCAAAAAAGAACACATTGCAGGATTTGATAATTTAACCGATAACCCTAGCGGTACAGAAGGCGTAGTTTGGGGAGAGAAGGTTGACCTTCCTGCTAATTGTAATCTTTGGGGAGACTATAAGGAAGAGCATGATAAGAACTTAAAGGAGCATAATTCTCCGGAAAGCGTATCGTATTATACGTCCGCATCACGCGTAAGGACAGCAAGATACGACTTTACGCTGAAACCGTTTAAGGATATTACCGGTGGAAGTGAACTTGCGGGATATGACAAACTGTCTTACGTGCTGAACGGAAACGATATTCTGACAAGTGCGTTCCTTAATACCGATTACCTTATCGCGATGTTCAGCAACGGCGCGAACGACTTTGACGGCATCGACCTCAACGCCTTGTTGGGCGCGGCGGCAAACGGACTTGTCGGCTCGGCAATCATAGGCGGCAAGTTAAAAACGTTTGGCGTAGGCAGTACGTCAAATCAGTTTGACGCAATGAAAGGCACTACAAAGGCGTTCAACGAAGGCTTATACGGCATGTATCTTGCCGTGGATAATAGATATTCCTTGGTTGACAACACCGCGACCGTAAAGGCGATTTTTGAAGAAATCAAGTCGTCGAAATTTGCAACCGTCGTGGAAGCGAACGCCAATCAGGAACAAGCCAAAGAGAATGTCAAGAAAATCCTGGCAGATTTGAAAGAAAAGGGCGATATCGAAGAGTACAATACCTTCGATATTTATGGCTCAATCAACGAGTATGATAGATATCTTCTGGGCATTACAAGTGGGAAACCTGTCAAAGATTATAAATGCTCAAAAGGCACTTTGACAAAGATGTATATCAGGCTTTTGCAATCGTCAATGCCGGAAAACCCCATGCCCGAATCTTGGTTTATAACAAATTCATTGCCCAACCATGAAGACTCGCGTTTTAATATCAGAAGATATTATTACATGGAGAGTTCAAATGATATTGAAGACGGTACCGGCTTAACGTTAAGGTTGATGGATTTCTACAACAAAGATAACGCGAACGGCCCACATCTTCGCGCGGACAACACGTTTGCAATCGACGAAAAATACAATCAGACGTTTACCGGACTGAAAGATAAAACTTTGAGTGGATTTAGCGTCATAGCGCAACGCTCGGAAGTGCAATATACGATAAAACAAAATACGTACTTCAATTTTGAAGCAAGCAATACGCAAGTCGTGTTCGGGGCGTCCACGGATGGCGTTGACAAGAGGGTTCGTATGAACTTCCTTATCGACACGACGGAAAAAGACGTCTATATCTTCTTCCATTGCAAGGCGCTTGATAAATCAAAGGACAAGAGAGAACAAACAAGGTTTTTGTTCCAGAAATGTTCGTTCCAGGTGACGGGCAAAAACAATGCATATCTTATGCTTGTCGACGACACTTCCTTTGCCGCAAATGCGTACAGTCTGGAAATAAGCAACACAATGCTTTCCGAGGACAAGACGGACGAAAAAGTCGGCACGCATTTCAAGTCGAACACGTATCAGAAGTACGTTGCAAGATTCAAGGGACACGGGAATGCTTACTCGGCATGGAATGTCAGCAACTTGTTTGATATATCACAAATGCAAGCATTGCCTGACGGCGATCCGGCAAAAGTCGGCAATATGTTCATAATCGGTATGGGCAGAAACTACGTCAAGTTCGGACGTGGCGGCTCGGTCAACGCGATGGTTTATATCCCCAACGGCATGTATTCCAACGAATCGTCGGGTCTTTTCAACTCAATCCCGATCGGAAACTCGGGCAATAACGAGGCGTCCATTGTTGCAAAAGATATTTATATCGGCGGAAGTAGCCGCGGACAACTGATTTTTTCAAGCTACGACGCGGCAAAAATCGGCAGCAAGAACAATAATAGCGCAGGCTTGGTTATGGACGGTTTGATTAACCCCGACACGGTGTCGCACGACACGAAATGGGTTGCGGGCGATTACTATTACGGCTAAGATGAAAAAGGTTTTGAAACGCTTAAAACTGAATAAAAAAGGCTTTACCTTTGCCGAATGTATCGTTGCAATCGCGTTGTTTGCGATCGTCGGCACGCTGGCTTTCACCATGTTCAACACGGCGACGCGCTATATGTCCAAGGCGAAAAAGGAAGAAGCCAAAAGAGCGCAGGCGCAGGAGCAGGCTCTTTTGAACACGTTCATGTACAACGACAAATATATCGTGTATCCGCACAGTATTTTGCAGGTATCGTACATCAGCACGTCGAAAGGCAAAGTGGCGCAGTACGCGGCGGTGCTTAATTACGACACCGATTACGGCTCCGTACCGTTTGCGATTTCAATCGAACCCACCAAAGTGCAGACGACGATCACCCCTTGGAACTATGCGTTCACAAGGTATCAGGTGACGTCGGACAAGGGTACGAAACGCTGGATTTTCATTTTCAACGACGATACCGTGTCTTACGACCTTAAAGACACGCAACAACTTGAAAACTACTCGCTTCCCAAAGAATGGGTAACAACCAACTATAAGAACTGACATGAGAAAACTCACAAAAATCTTAAAAAATAAAAAAGGCTTCACCTTGGTCGAAGCGATCGCGGTCGTCGCCATTATGGGTATTCTCGCAACGGTTATCGGCGGGCTGGTCACGGCGGGCACGACGGCTTATATGCGCCAGAAAGAAAACGCCGCCGCAAAAGACCTTGGCACAATCGTCCAGAACGAAATCAAACGGGCGGCAAGGTCGTCGATTGAGGTATATTTGCAGGACGGCGATCTTCCGACCGATAGCAACATGATTACAATCGGCGATACTCAAACCACGTACCAGATGAAAAACGCGCCGACGGGCGATTACAAGGTGTTCTCGTCGTCCGAAGACGGCAGGCTTATGTATTCGACGGACAGCGGCAACACCACGCAGGAATACTTCACGTCAAGCGATGCCGAAAAGCGCGCGTTTTACGGCAGTTTCACGATTAAGGTTTACTTCCGTGCGATTGTCAACACCTTTAATGAGATTACGTCCGTCAAGGTGTTCTGCGACGTCTATAACGCCAAAGGGCAAAGAAAATTCGACTCCCCGGGGCTTGAAATCGACTTTATCGAGGCGGATTACAGCCAATCGACGGAAACTAAACGTTTCAAAGGCATTTTCAGTTTCGAGCAGGGCAATATCGGGGCAATCACGGGCGACGCAGCCGCCGGTCAATACAAAAACATGCTGCTGGACGCTAACTACAAGCCGTACAATAACAACGACAAAGGGTTCAAGAATTTTTATTTCCGAACCGTGACAGGCGGTTGATAAAATGGAACTTGGCCATCTGTTATTCACGATATTTTCCGCATTTTTCGGGCTTGCGGTCGGCAGTTTTCTGAACGTTTGCATTTACCGCATTCCCAAAGGTACGTTTTTCACCGAAAAACACAGTTATTGTCCGAAGTGCGGGCAGCCGCTGAAATGGTACGACATGGTGCCGGTTTTCAGTTGGATTTTTCTTGGCGGAAAGTGCAGGAGTTGCAAGGAAAAAATCTCCGCAAGGTACCCGATTGTGGAGTCGCTCAACGCCGTATTGTGGACGTTGTCGGCATATTTTATCGGGCTTAACGCCAACGCGTTCATATACGACGCGCTGTTTTCGGCGCTCATCGTGATGACGTTCATAGATATCGACACGAAAGAGATCCCGAACGGCATCGTCGTGTTCATCATAATTTTGTCGATCCCGCTGTTTTTCACGGCGAAGGACGTTGTGTGGTGGCACAGGCTTGTGGGCGCGGTGGTTATCAGCGTGCCGCTTTACGTAATCGCGCTCGTTACGGGCGGCATCGGCGGCGGCGACATAAAGCTTTATTTTGCGCTGGGGCTTGTGTTGGGGCTTTACCCGACGCTTGTGTCGGCGTTTATCGCGATAGTGTCGGCGGGGCTTATCGGCGGCGCGTTATTGCTGACGAAAAAGGTCAGAAAGGGGTACGAGCTTCCGCTTGGTCCGTTTATCGCGCTTGGTGCGGTGGTCACGGTTTTTGCGGGCACGCCCATAATCGACGGCATAAAAAACATATTTGGAATATAATATTTATATATCATAAGGAGAAGAGATGCAAAGAGGAGCAAGTTTAGGCGACATCCTGTTGGAGAAAGGCTTTATCAAGCAGGCGCAACTGGATGACGCAAAACGTTGGCAAAAAACCCATCCCAACGAAAAAATCAGCGCGATATTGTTGTCGCGCGGCATTATCACCGAGGACGCGATGCTTTCTGCAATGGCAGAGCGTTTCAACACGACCTATATAAATACGGAGCTTGTCGTCCGTCGTCCCGAAATTCTGAAAAACGTACCGGAGCAAATCGTCAAAAAGCACTGCATAATGCCGATTGACGTGAAGGCGGGGCAGATCATTATTTCCACGCACGATCCGCACGACATCGGCGCGTTCGAGGACGTAAAGATGGTCACGCGTATGGACGTCGGTTTTGTCCTTGCGCCGCAGCGTATCATCGAAAGCGCGATTGAAAAGTACTACACCAACGCCGGCAACTTCTTCGTGTCGGACGAAGCGACGCAAAAGGTTGTCCAGCAGACTTCGGCGGCAACCCAGCAAAAGTTGTCCGAAATCGAAAGCCGCGTTGACAACACGCCTGTCGTCAAACTTATCAACAGCCTTATCACGCAGGCGTACATGCGCCGCGCGTCTGATATTCATATTGAGCCGTTTGAGGAGCAAATCCTTGTCCGCATGCGTATCGACGGCGAGCTTGTCGAATGTATGCGCTTGGACATTTCCACGCTTAACAGTATCGTTTCGCGTTGTAAAATCCTTGCGGGCATCAACATTGCTGAAAAGCGAATCCCGCAGGACGGCCGTATCGACTTCAACAACGGCGACATCAACATCGACCTTCGTGTCAACACGCTGCCCACGATTTACGGTGAAAAGGTCAACATGCGTCTTCTTGCAACCGAGGACGCCGCGCTTATCACGCTTCCCGACCTTGGCATGCCCGACAAACTGTTTGAACAGTTCTCCCGCATCATCAAAGCGCCGAACGGGATCATTCTTGTCACGGGGCCTACGGGTTCAGGTAAATCGACGACGTTGTACGCCGTCCTTAGCGAACTCAACAAACCGAACGTCAATATAACGACGGTCGAAGACCCTGTCGAAAAGCAAATCTTCGGCGTCAATCAGGTGCAAACCAACGCAAAGGCGGGCTTAACGTTCGCAAGCGGACTTCGCGCAATCCTGCGTCAGGACCCGGACATCGTCATGATCGGTGAAATTCGTGATACCGAAACCGCCGAAATCGCAATCCGCGCCGCTATCACAGGCCACTTGGTTTTGTCCACGCTGCACACCAACGACGCCGCGTCAAGTATCGTCCGTCTTATCGACATGGGCGTTGCGTCATACATGGTCGCGTCGTCCGTGAACTGCGTTGTCGCGCAAAGGCTTGTCAAAAAACTTTGCCCGGAATGCAAGAGAAAGCGCGAAATCAAGGCGGAAGAAGCCGCAATTCTGAAAGATCCGTCAATCACTCACATTTATGAGCCTGTCGGCTGCCCCCGCTGCGGCAACACCGGCTACAAGGGACGTACCGCAATTTACGAAATTATCGAAATCGACAGCGACCTTCGCCGCATGATATCCGAGGGCAGGACAACCGAGGAAATCCGCGACTTCGCCAAAGAGCACGGCGCAACGTTTTTGGAAGACAGCATCCGCACGCTCATCGGCAACGGCACGACGTCCATGTCCGAGTTTTACCGCCTTATTTACAGTATTTAATAAAAGGGAACAAACCAAAACAAAAACTCTGCAAAAACTTGCAGAGTTTTTTAATAAAAAAAAGCGAGGCGTTTGCCTCGCTTAATGTTTTGTTGTTAAAATAATAACCTTATTAAATTAAATGATTAGTTGTTAGAATTATTATTAATTGCAGCAACAACACCCTCTGTATTAATTGTATATCCTTTGCCTTTGTAATCTCTCGTTTTAGCACCAAAAGTAACAGAAATTAACGTTTTTTCTTCGTTAAGCGATAATTGGAATTCACCAGCACCGGGGGCAGTAGAAGCAATTGTTTTACCCGTGAACTCTTTTGCGAGTTCTGTGAGCAAATTAGTAATCGCAACAGTTTTGAAAGTATCAGTCGTTGTAGCAGCCTCTTCATCACCTTCTTCTGAAGCAGCGCCGGTGGCAACGTCAATGTATGTTTCGGGGGATTCAAAGATAAGTCCGCTGATTGAAGTAGCAATTTTGTTTGCCTGCGTGAGATTGGTTTTGTCCGTATTTTTGTTCAACTGCGAAACCGTAACACCGGCAACCGTGCCTGCAAGGACTGCCATGATTGCGATTACGACGATAAGTTCAACGAGCGTGAAGCCCTTTTTGTTTTTTCTAAGTTTTAACATTTATGTTAATCCTCCATATAATTATTTCAAAATTTGAGCATACAGGGCAAAAAATCCTTATTTTGTGAGAAATAGTAGAATGATAATGAAAAAAATAATATATTGACACTGTACGCGCGAAGTAGTATAATTATATAAGTATGAAAAGGCGTGTTTTCAAAAATAAAAAAGGCTTTACGCTGGTGGAACTTATCGTGACCATTGCCATTATGGCGATTCTTGCCGCGGCGGTTACGCCTGCCGTTTACGTCACGACAAAACGCCGTCAGAAGAGCACTGCCGAAACCGACACGCAGACCATGTACAGGAACTCGATCGCGGCGGTTACGTACCTTTCGGGGCAGTATATTTATCCCAACAAGCCGGATCCGCGCAAAGAAGACGTGGACAACGGCGTGCACGGGTGGTACGTCACGTATTCCGCAATGGTGTGCAAGCGCATTTATCAGACCGTAATCGGGCTGGACATTCCCGTCAAATATTACAATCCCGATGCGTCGGGGACGGAAAAGGTCCTTGTGCCCGACGGCTGCAACGCGGTGGAGCGCAGTTCCTTTGTCAACGCGGACAACAAAAATCCTTATATCGTCATTCAGGTTGTGGGCGTTACGAATAACGACGAAATCGAATATTACCTCATCGTCAGCTACCACAACGACAAGAATAAGTTTGAGGCTTGGGACGGCGGCGCGACGGTGCCAACGGCTACGCTTGAATACGTCACGAAAGATCCGACGACAAATCCGCAACTTAACCGCGCATATCAGACCAACAAGGGCACTCCCATTCGCTATACGTTCAAAATAAGAACAAAGTAAGGCTATTATGAAATATATCTTGCAGTTTTTTTACCTGGTTTTACAGTTCACCTGGGGCGCGATTCAAAACGTCCTGGGGTTTTTGCTTTTCCTGAAAAATATCAGGTGCGAGCACGCCTATTACCACGGCGCAATCCTGACCTTCCACGAGGGCGATTGGGGCGGCGTGTCGCTGGGCGCGTTTATCTTCATCAACGGCAAGCGCGGCGAGGAGTACAAAAAAACCGTGTCCGTGCATGAGTACGGCCATACCATTCAGTCGCTGATTCTGGGGCCGCTGTATCTGTTTGTCGTCGGGATTCCGTCGTTCGTATGGTGCAACAACAAGAAGTGCATTGCTTATAGACAGGATAATAGTAAATCCTATTACGATCTGTATTGCGAAAGCTGGGCGAACAGGCTCGGCGAGGCGGTCACGCATGAGGAGGCACCGCACAAGTGAAAGAAAAGTTCAACGGGGTGCTTTTGCATATAGGAAGTCTGCCGTCTGAATACGGCGTCGGCGCGCTGTCCAGGGGCGCGTTTTCTTTTGTCGATTTTTTGGCGGACGCGAAGGTCGATTTCTGGCAAACGCTGCCGTTATCGCCAACGTCTTTCGGCGACAGCCCGTATCAGTCGCCGTCGGCATTTGCGGGGAATCCGTACTTTATCGATATAAATACGCTTGTTAAACGCGGGCTTTTGACGGAAAACGAGGCAAAACGCGCCAAAACAAAATCGCTTGACTACGCCGAAATTTTTAACTCGCGATACGACGTGCTGCGCTGCGCGTTCAAAAGATTTCAAAAAAATTCCGATTATTCAAAGTTTCTTGAAAATAACGAATATTGGCTGGACGACTTCGCGCTGTTTATGGCGCTCAAAGTCAAAAACGGGTTTTCGTCGTTCGATACGTGGGAAAAGGACGAAAGACGGCGCGATACGCTGTCCGACGAAAAAATCGCCGCGCTTCAGGACGAGTGCGATTTCTGGCGGTTTTTACAGTTCGAGTTCTTTCGCGAATTGACCGCGCTTAAAGACTACGCAAAATCCAAAAACGTCGCGCTTATCGGCGATATCCCCATCTACGTTGCGTACGACAGCGCGGACGTCTGGGCGCACCCCGAAATATTCAGGCTTGACAAAAATATGCGCCCGAAAGAGGTCGCCGGCGTGCCGCCCGATTACTTCTCCGCCGACGGGCAACTGTGGGGCAATCCGCTGTACGACTGGAAAAAACAGCAGGCGGACGGCTTTTTGTGGTGGCATCACCGCTTGCTGCATCAGCTGCAATTCTTCGACAAAATCCGCATCGACCACTTCCGCGCGTTTGAAAGCTACTACGCCGTGCCGTCAGGCGCGGAAACCGCAAAAATCGGCAGGTGGGTGAAGGGCGTCGGCACGAAAATCTTCGACGGGCTTGACCTCGACGACAGAATCATCGCCGAGGACCTCGGAATTATCACCGACAAGGTGCGCCGCCTTGTGAAACGTACCGGTTTCCCCGGAATGAAAGTCTTTCAGTTCGCTTTCGACGGCAAGAGCGATAACGAGCATCTGCCGGAAAACGTAAGGTATAACACCGTCTATTACACCGGCACGCACGACAACGATACGCTGAAAGGTTGGTACGACGCGCTCGATGACGGCACAAAAGAGTACGTCAAAAAAACCCTCGGCGCAACCGACGAAAACGTCTTTGATAAAACTTTCAAAAGGGTAATGCGCTCCCGCGCGAAATTCGTCATCGTGCCTATGCAGGACTATCTGTTGCAGGGCTCGGAGGCGAGAATGAATACCCCGGGGACGAACGACGGGAATTGGAAATACGTCCTGCCGAAAAATTACGCAAAGGTGAAAAACCGCATAAGAAAGTACGTTAAAAACAGATGTTCAGACAGCGCGGCGCGCACTGCGCTTTTGAAATCGCATTATCGCAGGCGATAATGCTCACTCTTTTGCTTGTGTGCGCCTTTTTCTCCACGCAAGTACAAAAGTATCTTGCGTGGGTTTTATAATGCGGTGTCCCTTCCGGGGGATTCTCACGTCGCTTCGCTCCTCAGAATGACAAATAATCCGCAACGTGCCGAAGGCACACATCGCGCCGTAGGCAACATCGCTGCGTAAGCAATATCACTGTCGAAGAAAATATCACTTGCCGACAGGCAAATATAACTCGGATAAAGCGATAACATTTATCGCTTTATCGTTAAAATCCTGTGCCTTTTTCGGTGACGACGTTTTCACCGCTCAGGTAAATTTTGTAATATACTTCACGATATTCTTGCGACTTTCCCTTGTAATAAAGATAAATCGCTTTTTGCTCCGTGTTAAAATCGGCGGAAAAAGTCCCCTTTTTTTCGGGAACGCCGTACGAATCAGCCCATTTTAAGGACGAAAACCTGTTTTTCAAGGTATTGTAAGCGGCTTCCGAGTACGCATCCGTCCATATTTGGTCGATACTGCCATACAACAAAAGATCTTCTGTCACGTCGATTTCGATCCCCGTAAGTTCGGTGAAGAACGAAGGGCGTTCAACGACTTCCTGCGCCCACGAAACGATTTGTGCAGAAATTTGCTTTCCGTTGTATATGTAGTTGACTTCGTCGGTTTTCTTGTTGAGAATGCCCACGGTTGCGCCCGAAACGACGCCGGCAAGCACCGCCATAATCGCAATTACGACGATAAGCTCCACAAGAGTGAAACCTTTTTTATTGTATTTCATAATTATATTATACAAAACCGCCGACGTTTTGTCAAAACCGACGTATTATCAGGGCGAAACGGAAAATCCGATTTTGAAAACCCGCCGTTTTTCGTTTTGTTGAGTTCAATTTTTTTGAAGATTTTTTTGAAAATCAATTTTTTTGAAAGTCGTAATAATTGACAGTGATGAATGTCAAAATGACAGTATGTTTTGTACGGAATAACATATCAGGACTTGTCGTTGCGTTTGTCGCAAAGTATGAGCGATATATCGTCGCGCACGATGCAAAGGAATTTCAAAAGACATTCCGTCTCGGACACGGTAAGGTCGCGCGTCAGTATCGTCGCAACGGACAGGGCAAGATTTGTGAGTTCAATGACGTTGAGCCGCGAAAGTTCCATAAGGCAGTTTATGTTTTCGTTTGGAAATTAGTGCGAAACGGCGAAAACGGGACGTGCAAAATGGCACGTCATAATGCAAAATAACTTGACATTCGGCTGTGATATCTTGTATATTATATTTATAGCAATAATTTTTGGGCGCATTATGCCCAAAATTGCACATACTATGGCTATACCGCCGGGTTTTCCGGCGTATCGGAGGAGAGATATGAGAGCAAAAGAATCAAGCAAAAACTTACTTCGTATCAGCGGACTTGCATTAGTGTTTATGCTTGCAGTCGCACTGCTTGTCAGCGCAATTTCTTTTACGCGCGTGGGTGCGATTGATAACAAAACGGCTTTTGCGGCAGCGACAAGCGAACCGTCGACCAAGGAACTGGCGATAGATGCGTCAGGTTGGAAATGGAACGTGCCTTTTAAGGCAGATGCGGACGGGAATATTGCCGTATTTTCTTACAGACCTTCTACATACACTAACTACTTCGCTTGGATTGGTGGGGGTTATGAAGGTATCAGCGGTGTCGAACGTAACGATGAACACGCTTTATTGAGACCTAGTACGGTTGGTAATATTAGGCATCGTTTATATGCGTATTATAAACTGCCCGATGTTCTTGTTTCGCTTGGCGCGACGATTGAAATCAGCTCCAACATTAGCAGTGCTGTCAGCTATTATAAAATGCAAAACACAATGGAGTTTGTTTCATTTGCGTCTTCGGTACAACTAATCGACGATAACTCCGATTATGTAAACGACACTTTCAATAACGGAACCAAATGGAAAGTTACGTCAAGCAATCAATACATACTTGCTTATGTAGGCGGCGAAGAAGCCGGTGTAGGCGAAAGCACGGAAATCAGAGGGCTTGAAATCACGATTAAGGTCAAGTCTGTCGATAACCCGAGCTTTTTCATACCCGTTACCGCAGCATGGGACGGAACAACCAAACCGGACATTGCGGTTTTGGACACCATTGAAAACATATCGAATCTTTATACCACCGACAACAATATTGTCGGCAACCTTGACTGGGCATTGAACGGCGAAGACGTTCTTGATCCTATGTTCAACAAGTTGACGTCGATCCGCACCGACGGAACTCAATCAAAGCAGTTCTCCTTCCTGCTTTTTGACAAATTCTTCGGACTTAAAGAGGCGGATATCAAAGGTTTTAATCTTCTTCAAGCATATAGCGGCGAAGGCGCAATAACGGACGGCTCCCCAAAAACATACAAAAGAGATGATTATACCGCAGAACAGCTGAAAACGTTGCGTTATCCGGTAGGTTTGGAAAGCATAACGGTGCAGCCGTTTGCGTTTGACAATAACGACACCGCGACGGGTTCTTTCCGAGGGCTTTACGTCACGGTCATTTACGACGGAAAAGACAACGGGCTTTTGCCTATCGAAACCGACACGATATATCTTGTAAATTATAAAAACTCAATCGAACTTTCGGGTAAGACGTTGAGCGTCAACTGCGACGGTATCGACTACACCCCGCCTGCGGCATTGGACGAAGTTGCTCTCCTTACCGAAAGCGTTTTTAACGAAAACGACGGCGTCACATATTTTTATACCGACACCATAAAATTCAAACCTATTCTTGAAGACACCGACAGTCGCAGCGACGTCAAGTATTTCTATACCCTTTACAAAAAGGTTGCCGGCATTTACGTTGAAATCGAAGGGCAGACAGGCATTGCAATCAACAACCCCGGCTTTGACGTGTTCACCCTTTCGGGACTTGAAAAGGGCGAATACGCAATCAGGTTCAAAGCGATCGATACGGTCGGACAATTCTACGAAAATCTTGTCAAAGAAGGGCTGAACCTTGTGGGCGCACAAACAGGCTGGGCAAACCACGCCGTTTACAGCGATGATCACTATTTCACAATCGACGACATCAAGAGCCTGCCCGAACAATGGCAAAAATCAATTTACCTTGAAAAAGGCGGCGCGTATAACGGCGAATGGACGAATCAGAACGTCGTTATCGAGTTCAACACGCTCTCTTCCATCAAGGACATAACCTATCAAATCAGTTATTGTAACCTTAAAAACGGCGTTTTAGTAGGCAAGCAAACCGATTGGGTGAGCATCAACGACAAAATCGTCGATAACAAATATATCATAGGACATGACGAAATTTCGCCCGAAGGATACGAACGCATCTATTATCTCCAGGCGATTTATACTTCGTCAAATATCACGTATACCATTGACGTTCCCGTGAAATACGACGACTATAAGGGATATAAGCCCGAAATTGCAAGGCTTCTTGACTTCTCGACAGACGCGTATGCCGACTTACTGCCCCTTCTTGTGAACCTTAACTACAAACAAGTCGGGAAAGACGGCTACGTCAGCGAATTTTTGGGCAGCCCGATGACTCTTTATTACGCAATCACCCGTGACGGCGTCGAGGGCGCGGCAAAGGAACTTTCGCTTGATACAAACGACGTTTATATGGATTTGTTCGAGGGCAGAAACGTCGCGGGACTTACGCAAATTCAGGTCAGATTCTGGCTTGTCGACGAAGCGGGCAATAAAAACAATGAAACCACCTACAACGTCAACCTTGACAGGGCAAAGATCAACGTCAACTTCAACATCGATACGAACGCCCGAAGATACTTCAACAATACGACCGACGTAAGTACGTCGCTTGTTTCGTACACGTTGTCGAACAAGTTTGCAGGCACTATCCCGTCGGGAAAAATCGGCATTACTTTCGACGCGGCGTACGACGGCGTTAATGCAGGCATAAGACACGTGATTGTCAGCAACGTCCTGGCTTCCTACGTCGAAGGCTCGGCTTATACGGCTGCGCTCATCGACGAATATGAAAAGGTTTTCTTTGACGTAAACGGCAACGTCATCACTCTCGTGGACGGCAGGTTTGTCGTCGGCACGCACGAAATAAGAAAAGCCCGCCTTACGATCGACGAGAATTACGAACATGCGAAGTTTGTTTATAACGGCACCATCAACTACGCAATGACCGACTACGTTTCGGGCGACGGCTCTTTATTGGTGCTCGATAAGGTTTTGGGCGACAAAGCGGACGAATGGAAAAATATCCAATGGAAAGGCACGTTCCAGCTTGACAGCATTGCCGTCAACCCCGGGCTTCGCGCGTCGCTTATAAATATCGAAATCGCGGGCGAACTGAACAACAATTACCAGATCACAAACGCGGGCGGCTCCGCAAGCGCACCCAAAGCGTATATCGATATCCTACCAGCCAAACTCGGCAAAATCACGCTTATCGCCTCAAAGATTTATAACGGCGAAAATACGATTCTGACGAACTCGGACAACTGCACGTTTAGTATCGAGGGACTGCAAGGCACGGACAACATCACGCTCGAATACGGCACGATTATCCTGCCCGGCAAGGACGTCGGCACATATACCTTTAACGTCAACGATTTCAAACCCGTCGGCGAAAGAAAAAAATTCTATGACCTGACAGACGTTACCGTTGAAGCGACGATTACCGTAACGCCCAAACCCATCACGGTTACGGTGAATAACGTCGATAAACCTTTCGACAACAAAACGTCGTTCCAGATCAGCAGCTATACGTTTGGCGGCGTTGTATCGGGCGACGACGTGAAACTGTTAACAAGCACGGGCAATACGGCAAATATCAACGTCGGCACTTATCCCGATTGCAAAGTCACGCTGGGTATTACCGGCAATGACAGCAAAAACTACGTCCTGAACGTTACCGAGGCGGTTGTTACGGTCACCATTTCTCCGCGCGAAATCGGCGGCGCGAAAATCACCGGTATTTACGCTGTCGACACGAACGGCAATTACTACTACATCAATGAAATCGGCGCAGGCGAAGTTGTGATTTATCAGAAAGACGGCGCAGGTTATATCGCGTACAGCAAGGACGAAAACGGCAAGGCAAAGACCGAAAACGTTGACGTTTTGCCAGCAGGCGCAACCGTCTGGGTGCTCGATACGTTCGTCACGGGCGGCGTTTGCATCATCAACGGTCACCGCTTCGAGCTGTCGCAAGACATCGTTTACGCAATCGAATACTATGAGGATACCGAACTCAAAAACAAACTTGACATCGGTGAAATCGACTTCACACAGCGTCAGTATCAGCCCGTCGTCGTCGATCAGAACGGCAAAACATTCATTATCAACGTCGACATTAAGGACGGCGTTTACGACACCACTTCGGGCGCGTATAAATATACGTTGAAAATCGAAAGCTTCGGCGCGAAAAGCAACTTCAAAAAAATAACGGGCTTCAACGACACGGAAACCAAAGTCGTGTCCGTGCTTGACTTCTCGGACGTCAAGTTTGAAAATAAAATGTTCAACGAAAAAGGCAGCGTCGATAAGTTCAGCGCTCCGTACAACGCGGCGGCATACACGCTTAACGTCATAAGCCCGTCACAGTTGAAAATTGAATCGGAGGAATACTTCAAGAAGGGCGCAGACGGCGTATGGGTGCCCGTTGACAAGGCAATCGACGCAGGGGAATACTACGGTAAGTTCACGGTATCGCGCTTGAATAACGAATACATTCTTGAACAAACTTTCACGATTGAAAGAATCGGCACCGAAATTAAGATTAAAGACGCGTCAGTTACGTACGACGCAAAATACGGCGAAGACTTCGCTGAAAAAGTGCAAAAGGTCGACGACGCGTTCAATTACTACAAGACGACTTACGGCATGGTCGTAGGCGCAAACGACATCGTTTACGAATATTCCTTTGACGAAGATTTCAAGACGATTCTCGGCAGTGCTCCCGTCCGTCAGGGTGGCGGCGTATGCTACGTCCGCGTGAGATATAAGGGCAACGAAAACTTCATCGGCTCGGTCTCGCTCGCCCGCAAAATCAACGTTAACGGCGCGAAATTCAACCTTGTCGATATCACTGCAAACGTAGGCGAATCGTTCAATCTGCCCACGGTTGAAAATCTTATCGACAAAGACTCCGTCGGCGGCAACTACAAAGAAATCGCAAAAGACTTTGTCATCGTTTATCGCGTCAGCGACGCCAGTTACAAGGTCGTGAATAACGCTGCGGGACTTGTGGGCGAAGGCAGATATCCTTACAGAGTCGTTCATAAAGGACTTATCAAGGGCGGCGCCTGGACGGTCGACAGCAGTGCGGAATCCCAAAGATATACCCGTGCCGTGTCGGCGGACGGCATAATCGAAGCGACGATTTCCATCACCGAAAACGAACTTAACTCGGTATGGGGCGGCGACGTCAACGTTCCCGACGATAAAGTGCTGGAAGATAACGGCATCGGCACGATCTCGGGCAGCTGGACGCAGGCTGACAGCGGATACACCGTTTACTTCTGCATACTCGACAGAAACAAAGCCGCAAGCCGCGATAACTTCACCAACGGTTTAAGACAAAATAAGGAAATCTTTGGCAAAGAGTACGTCGCTGGCAAGGTCTACTTCCTGTCGCTCAGCGAATATAAGAACAAAAGCGTCCTTATGAACGCCAAACAGCCCAGACTTATGAGCCCCGCAACCGTAACGATGAACGTCAGCGCAAACGGCGCGAAACTCATCAGATACAACAACGGCGAATGGACGGAAGTAAACTACGTCGATAACGGCGACGGTACCGTAACGTTTGAAACCGATAAGCTCGGCTACTTCATCTTTGCAGAAGACTACGTCGCGCCCAAAGCGAAAACAAACACGCTGGCAATCGGCATCGGCGCAGGCGTGGGCGGCGCGGCAGTGCTTATGGCAATCATCGCGGTTACAGTGGTCGTCATTAAGAGAAAACGCGCATAATCGTTAAACAAACGCACGCGACGGCGTGCCGTTTCCATAATAGAAAATATTTTATAAGGAGAAGAAAAATGAACAAATATGCAGGTACAAAAACCGAAAAGAACCTCGAAACGGCTTTTTCGGGCGAATCACAGGCAAGAAACAAGTATACTTACTTTGCGTCGGTTGCGAAAAAAGAGGGCTATGAACAAATCGCGTCCCTGTTTCTGAAAACCGCCGACAACGAAAAAGAACACGCCAAACTTTGGTTCAAGGAACTTAACGGCATCGGAAACACA
>OLIT01001053.1_pt1 | contig 25482 bp, 27 predicted proteins | sample 1601341 | NCBI WGS metagenome assembly OLIT01 (sample SAMEA2452121, study PRJEB22498) | human gut metagenome | biome: human feces; feature: human gut; material: feces | place: Australia | collected 2012
GAAATGGCGTATCATTTCCTCGTCCGACGGCGGCATGGGAGGCTCTCCGCAGCTTACGGCAAGCAGGATTACAAATAACAGGATTATGACTGGTGTTCTCATTTTCTAATGTTTAATGTTCTGTGGCTAACCAATCTTGTTTAGGGAGTTGAGCCATTTGTTAATAGCATCCAATCTGTTATTCTGTTTAATGGTATCTTCATTTCTACATAATTTGATTTGCCGAATAACAGAGTTCTGCATAATTGAATCGGATTTGAAAAGCAGTTCTAAAACGGCTTCATAACATTTGGAATATCTGGACAATTCATCCAATATATTTGCGTCTTTTAGAATATACAGGTTGAAATTGTACACAAATGACTTGTAACTGAAAATCTCCGACTGTAATGCTGCTGCATCAAGACAAGTATAAAACAATTCCTTATCGTGCTGATATAGCCACATATAATCAGATGGGTTCAGGTTGTAGTGCAATAAAGTTTCCGAACGGACAAATGGAAGCCCCGTATTTGAGCCTACCAGATAACGGTATGTCTCATTGACTATTGACTCAACTATTTCAATGGATTCTGATTGTTTGTCCGATTCCCGTATTTCTGTAAATGTATCGGCAATAAGAACTTCCACATCCTGCGATTTGTAATATATACCGTTTTTTTGCCAGCGGAATCTACGGATATATTCTTCAGAAGTCGGACAACAGAACAGTAAAGTATTTAACAATCGGTTCAGATATATTCGCTTATCTGGAATATGACAACGGTGTAACCCTATTATGGAGCCATAAGCGTATAGCTTTCCAAACTCGTTTTCCTCCGAATTTGAATTTTTAGGCATGTAATACAACCGCACAATATTGGAAATGAAATAATATATATCAAGATATTTCAATGTATCAGCCGATTCTCCATATTTGTTAAGTAAATGCCGCTCCAGTTTCTCGCCATACCATAAGTAGCCATCGGGATTTATTTGAAACAACCGATGAAACTTAGGTCTTGATAATGAAAAGTTCTTGTTTCTACTTTTCATTCGTTCCAGTAAGGCGACAATAATTCTATTCGTTATATCCATAGCTGTAATGTTCGGTGGATAATCAATCTTTCAGAGAGATTTATCTGCTTGTTATAAACCTATTTGAAATTTGTCAGTATATCATTCTTTTTATTGGAAGACAACATTTCTAATAAATGATTAAAGCTATCGCAAACAAATTCTGCCGAATCTTCAAATTCAGGTTCAACTCCATAATAGATTTTACCGTAATTTTCCGGAGATAAATCTATGCACAAATATTGGTATCCATCTTTTACTGACATAAGAATAGGAATATGGCTATCCCAAAACAGGCGTATCATATCACAGGATTCCTTATCATCTGCCAACGCCTCAAGTCCCATCAGCTCAAATTCATTCCAACGGAATCCGCTATCGCTTTCTCCGTTAAAGTCCTCTATGGAATTAAACCAAACATTATCACTTTCATTCGTGATTGTCTGAAACCGTTGTAAAAACTCCTGATAGTCCGCAGGAAGTTCGGAGTACCGATTTTGTAAATCAGAGCTTAAATCTTTTCTTTCCAATCGTTCTGTAACGATGAATCCTATATTTTTCAGTGCTTCAATCATATTTTTATTTTACGAGTTTATAATGTCCGGCGGATAATCGACCTTTTGGGTACGATTGATCCGTATGTTATTTGATGTTGGTTATTTTTTTAATCAAGGAATTTATAGTGAGGTGAAGGGGACTGATATATGAACCATCTGTATAAAAAACAGATAATTCAAAATCCTTGGGCAATGCAAATAATACACTCCCATCTCCTTCGCCAATCGCAAGAGCATCATTTAAAACCTCCCGTTCTTTAGATGAAATTTCGGATAACTCATTTAAAGTATTAGAGAATCCTTGTAATTGCCGTATTTGTGCATAACAATGACCATCAATATTGACATTCGTGAACAGTTCTTTAATCGAATATAGTTTATATTGTTCATGATTGATAGAAACTGTTACACCCAAATTCTGAATACAGTGCTCATATTTTTGAGGGAGTAAACCATATTGAATATTAACTTCGGGATTCTCTGTCCGTTTGAGCAACCCCACATCAGTATATAAATCTGTAAAACGATTTAATGCGGTAGTTCCATTACAATAAGGACATTTTAGATATATAGACCCCGAACCTGCTTTAAGAACTCTATTCAATCTTTCGAATGAATCCTCCGGCAACTCAAAATAACCATGACAATTTTCACATTCTATAATCTGCATAATTCGTTGATGTTTCTATTCATTTTGCTATCAAATAATGGGTTGTGAATAGCAGACCGTTAGGGCAGCTCATTCACTTGTTACCAACTTTTTATAAACATCCATCATTATAAGATTTCAAGAACTCATCAATCAATGATTTCGGATTACTTCTTGTAGTCCACATAATAGGTAAGTCGTAATATTCCAATTCGTGAACAATGACAGGGACTTCTTTACCTAATTGTTCTTTTATGACACCTCTTTTATGAAGTTCTTGAATAACAGAAATGATAATATCCATAAAGACCAACTGCATTTGGTCGTCTTGTTCATCCAACTTATTTTCTTCTCCATTTTTTTCGGCTCTCGAATACTCTTGTTGAGTATAGAATAAATTGGCTTCTTTAAAATACAAACGGAGATTCTTATCATTGCCGCCAATAGTACCCACTTCGTTTTGTAGCCAAAAAGCATAATTCCATTTGGCTTCCATTAAACTACTGGCATTCCTTTTTGCTACTTCCACTTGAGTTAAAGTGTTATAGCCTATTGTAATAACAGGACATCGGGGGTCGTCTTCAAGATTATCTTTCCAAAAGGAAATAGCATAGATATCTTTGATGTTTTGTTTCCCCATTTTCTTAATCGCTTTTTCTGCTTTTGTATAAAAGCTTTCAAATAATGTTTCTCTATTCATGATTTATATATTTTAGTTGGTAATGTTTGGCAGATAAACCACTTTACCTTAAGGTTTCATCTGTTTGTTAGCAACTTGTTCAATAATCAAAATATCTCCAAAGATATTTGAAAGCATTTTTCTATACTCATTTACATCTTCAATTATATTTTCATTATATGACACAGTTATTGAAGTAATATCATCCATACATTTATGTTTTGCCGAAAAGACAATCTCATTTTGACGTAAAATGACTTTGCCGCATAATCCATATCCAGAATTAGATTGGTCTGAATACTCAAAATAATATGAGTCCATACCTAATTTAATATCTTGTTCATCAAATTCTAATGCTCTTTCGACAATTACATATTCTTTGGGTTCATTCTTATCATCAGCAAAACCAACTAAATATGAGTTGTATTCTGTCACTTCATATACTATTTCATTTGCTATAAAATTTATTTCCATATTTCATTTGGCTTAATTAGTTGCTAATGTTTGGCGGCTAACCGATTTTCGGATGTTTGCTGATTGTTATCAACTAAATTCTATAATGATTATAACTTTATTGTATGCCCTTTCAAAGTAATCCCGTCAGTGAAAACTTGTTTTAAGGATAGCTTAATACTACTTTCCACATAATCTGTCATATCTTTAAATTGAGCATAATCAACGGGGATTATTGTTACGCCCTTGTCTGATTTTCTTTTAGCATATTCATTGAAACGGTGTTTTTTATCAATTCCCCAACTTATTTCTTCTTTTATTGGTAAAGATATATTGACGCTTATAAACTTTTCCTTATCTGCCAAATAAGTGATGCCTCGTTTTCCAATACAAATTTCCTTTTTTCCAATTGCTCCGCCAAGAGAAATTTCAATAAATAAAGTCCAATTAGTTATTGACTCATCCACCTTAATTTGTCCTGTCAAATCTTGAAAATAAGTTTCAATGGCATTATAATCAAAGCAACTCATTTCTGGATAACCACTTGAATAATCAAAATTCATAGTTTTTTGATATTGATTCTGAGAATAAAGTCTCGATGTAACCTTTATTTTAAATTTCATATTTCACTATTTGCACTGTTACTAATGGTTTGGAAAGGGGCATCGTTTAAAGGTTAGCTTTCCTTGTTAGCAACTAAATTCTATAAAGAACTATTATACATTCCAATATATTTAAGTCCATTGAAATTATTCTCTTTATTCGGGACAACAAGAGAGGCATCCGTCAAGTACAAAACTGCATTTCCTTTTTTTATATTCATCACTTTACATTTTGTCAGGACATCCTCTATGTCGTCCATATCTATAGGTACTTCCTGCAACAAGATGCTAATATCTTGTTCTTCGTTGAATAAAGGAATAATACCTATAAAATCTTCTTCATATTCATCGGTATTTATATCTATACAAAATCGACAAGGAGAATCCTGTAGATTGAAGTAATCTTCATATTCTTTTTCACTTCCAGAAAAAGTACCAATCCATATATGGACTTTTTTCATTCTTTCTAATGGACTTAAATACATAACAGTTTATTTAGAGTTATTGATAATGTTGGGCAGCGTGCCGTTTTAGGCGGTATGCTGTTTATTAGCAACCTAATTCATAATCAAAAGGAAGATTATCAATTAAGTTTTCATTTATTTTTGATAGTTCATTTTTCAATTTGGCTTTATCTTCATTTGTGTGCCTATCTGATTTTTCATACTGTATAAAAAGAAAAGCTAATTGTAGCCATTGTGAAAAATCAATTTCCATACATTTGAAATTTTCTTTACACATACACTCTTTATCATGGTCGTAGAAGAAAACTTTTCCTTTAGTATCGAACAACCATAAATCTCCTTGTCCGTCAGCACCCAATATCCACCACTCGCTAATTTCGCTATCACTTGTCCCTCGTACCCAATAACTAATATCTGAAAACTCTTTATTTTCTTGATATGCTTCTTGCATGTTATAAAGAATATAATCAGCACTAATTTCGGTTGTTTGAATACAGGTTACAATATCTTTGTACAACTCTTGAAACACAAATGATACAGATTTAGGAATACCATACTTATTGTTTGAACGAGGTAAAGCTGCTCTTATCTGTTCGATTGTCTTTATTTCAAATGAACTATCCTTTTTCATATTCACATTGTATCTAATGGGTTACAGCTTGCAGTCGTTAGGCGGCACAGGTGCTTGTTATCGCTATATTTGGCTAATGAAATTGGTTAATATACCGCTAATCTCCTTACAGTCGCCAACTAATTCTTCCAATTCGCTTTCATCCATAAAATCTGCCAATTCATATTCTTGTGGGGCATTTATAAATTTGTTCAGACCACTTAGAAGTAGCATTGCATCATCTTTTGATGTAGAAATAGAAAAGAAATTAGAATATTTGCTATTAGGGTCTAATTCTTTTATATCAACCTTTCCATTTTTTATACTTTCCAGTAAAATGGCAGACAAGTCTATTATTACATCAATAGCCATATCGAAATGCGGTTCATAAGACTCATTTATGCTAAAATAAATATCTCCTTCATTCACCGAGTTTTCTTTTAATAAGGTATTCAAATGAATATCGGATAATATTTTGCTTAACTCTAAGTTGCTTTGTTTCTGACTTCCGAAATAGTCCAGCAATAGAAAGGTGTCATCGCATCCACCGACATAATTGCCCCACCATTTTTTTATGTAAAGTTCCATATTCAATATTTTTTAGTTTGTAATTTATTTAGCGATAATGTTTGGCAACGTGCCGCTTTAGGCAGTATGTTGTTTGTTAGCATCACATTGAATAGACAGAACTATATTTCTGCCAACTTCCATTTGTTTTCACAAGCAGAAACATCATCGTTAGCGTATGCTTGTAAATAGGACGCTAAATCTTTATACCGACTTTCTCCATTACAATCATATACCCAAAGTTCGGGTTCTTCTGTACTATCAAACCATATTAAGCAGATGGCTTCATTAGTCGCTTCACTTGCAGCGAATATAGAAACACGATTTCGGGCAAATAGCCCTGCGGCATGGTCTTCCCAGTTACAGATTGAGGCTTTTACATTTTGAATAATGCCAACTAATCTATCATCCTTAGCTTCGTTGTTCCAGAATAGTTCCATTTCTTTCACATCAAGCCAATCGCCATGTGTTGCATCTATCCAGCCACCAAGTTTTTCATACCTTACCTTAAGCATTGGTGACACATTACGATATGTTCCTTTCTCTAAAGTTGGTACACCTTTACTAAAATCAATAGCTTCTGTTATTTCACTATCATCTTCCAATGAAGCTATGGTTGTGTTGAGTAATTCTTTTATTGCCATATTGAATTATTTATTAGTTTATTCTTTCGATGCTAACATTTGGCGGATAATCGACTTTTGGGGAGATTCATCCGCTTGTTATAAACCTATTTAAAATATGTCAGCATATTTTCTGTTTCATTATATGACAATATTTTCAGCAAATGATTGAAGTTATCACAAACAAATTCCGCCGATTCTTCAAATTCAGGTTCAATTCCATAATAGATTTTACCATAATTTTCCGGTGATAAATCTATGCATAAATATTGGTATTCTCCTTTTACTGACATAAGAATAGGAATATGGTTATCCCAAAATAGCCGGATCATATCACAAGATTCTCTATCATCTGCCAATGCTTCAAGTCCCATCAGTTCAAACTCATTCCAACGAAATCCGCTATCAGTTTCTCCATTAAAGTCTTCTATGGAGTTAAACCATACATTATCACTTTCATTGGTGATGATTTGAAATCGCTGTAAAAATTCCTGATAATCGGCAGGAAGATTTGAATACCGATTAAGGAAATCAGGACTTAGTTCTTTTCTTTCCAATCGTTCCGTAACGATGAATCCTATATTTTTTAGTGCTTCAATCATATTCTCATTTTACAGGTTTATAATGGGTTGTAAATAGCAACTGTTAGGGTTGCTTATTTACTTGTTATCCGCACATTAATTCTCTTCATCATTGCCATAGGCTAATTCTATATCAATAAACTGAATTACCAACTGACATATTTCGCCGCCTTCGTCTATGCCCCAATAAACCGGATACGTACCATCTCCGAACCCTGATTGAAAAATGGGAATATGATACTCCGTCCCCGGCACTTGCCAATTTAACCAGTCTCCGCCTGCACGTTGATATTCTGGATGGAGATAATAGTTTTCTTTGAATAATGCAGCAAAATATCCATCATAAGGATTATCATCGGGATTATCTTTGCGCCATTGTTCATCCCAGTCGCAATAAATACGGTGGATAATTTCATCACATACACATCCTAAACCAGCATCTACACAAAATCCAAAGTAATCACCCTCTTCCAATGTTTCAAGGTTTTCATTCCCAACTAATGCTTCATAGAATCGAACAGCCCGCTTTTCATTGAAGCGCAAACGTACTGCGGCATAACGGTCGCAATCCTCGTCGTCAGATTTGATTACACAAATTTCCGTTTCATATTTACCCGCAGGAGCGTTCTGAAAATATGGACGTTCGTTTCTGTTTGGGAGATATACCAATGGATCTCGTACCAAAAGATTTCCACTCGGCAAATCGCAAGAACCGATATTAATCGTCGTTAACGATTTTCCTGCAATTTCTTCTTGCTCAAAATAAGTATTGAGGTCAACAGGGCAGACGGTTTTTTCTTTTACCGATTCCCATTTTTTCATCCAGTTGTTTTCTAATTCTTTCATATTCCTTTTTGATTTTTAGTTGCGGATAATATCCAGCGGATAACCTAACTATTAGGGTGGTTGATCCGTTTGTTACTAACTTTTGAGTCGATGTTCTTTTAACACACGAAACAAACCCTTATGCGTTATTTCTCCTTTAAGAAATTACTATATTTCATATCATCAAAAAGCTTTAGACTACGTCCCTTTGATTTTCTATTAGCGAGGTTGAGAAATTCTTTAGCTTTTTCAAAATCCCCTAATTCATAATAAGTTGCACCAGTGTAAAACTCTCGTTCTCCATCGTCGTACCTATCCATTTTACTTAGATTGAATTTTAGCAATTCATCACACCACTTTAATGCTTCTTTGTATTGCTTATATTTAAAATTTGTCTTTATAAGGTTGGCTATCAACAAAAAGCCAAACTTACTTTCATCTTTAGGATCTTCCAAAGAAGAATAATAATTCTGAGTGATTTTATTTGCCTCTTCAAAATTATCCTCTGCTAACAAAGGATTAATCTTAGCAACCCATTCGGGCATTTTTTGATACTCATTCATATTCTATTTATATTATGTTGTAAACTGTGTCCTTTCGTTCACTGTAAGACGTTTATATCGTTCTTTTTATTCAGCAACTTTGAATCTATTTAGAGTTAGTAACGTTTGGCAGCGTTCCGTTTTTAGGCGGTGTGCTGTTTGTTATCAATTTATAAGATTAAATCCATCTAAGTATAATCAATAGATAGCCTTTCAAATCTGTCTATATTATTCTTAAATAATACTTTTTGTTGTTTCGTAAAAGCCCCTTTGCAATCTAAAACATCTAAGCTTTTTAAAGAAGGCATATCTAATAATGATTCTACATTCTTAATTTTTTTCGAATTTAAAAGTATTATTTCCTTTAATTCAGGAAGTTTCAACAACTCCTTGCAGTCGAATTCATTGTAACAAGAATTAATTCTTATAATTTCTAATGAGGAAAGCTTAACCATTTCTTGTATTCTAAAATCCGAGCCAGCTCCATCAATATTTAGTGAAATCAGGGGACTTTCTATTTGGTCAAATATATTTGTGTCTTTATAAACAGATACCCACAAATGCTTCAAGTTGGTAAAATTTTTCAATAAAGGATACTTATCTTTATGATTTGACATACAGCGCAAAAACTCTAAATTAGGGAAATTACTTTCATTTAAATTTAAATATCCGTCAGCCTGCATCGTTGCAGTACTTGATGTTATTAAATGCAAGCTTTTAATATTAGGATAAGTTACATTAGGAAAAAGTAAATTTTGAATCCGCTCCTTTTTATTTACTCCTAAATTATCTGTTTGGCTTAAGTCATTAATCAGACTAAGCTGTATTACAGATTCTGGTATACTGTTATCTTTTATTGCCAATGCATAAATTAATGGCATGCTTAACACTTTCAATTTCTTAAAGTCTTTAATAAAAGAAGGTATATCTTTTAAATAAAGACATTCTTCTGGCGGTTCAATATCAAGTAAGTGTACATTATCAAACATTACATTTGACGGGGTACTTCCCCATAATAACAAAGTTATTTTAGATTGGTAGAATTCACTCATTGAATTGTAGAAGCTTCCATCTGAATATTCCACGCATTTATTTTTATCTTTACAATTATCAACACCAACCAAATATTGATTTAAAATACTGCTATAATAAGTCTTATTCATATTCATTTTATTTTTTTGATATTCAAATACTTTACATCTTGATAATGGGATGCAGCTTGCCGCCGTTTTAGGCGGTACAGGTGCGTGTTACCGATATTCTTTTACGAACATTGCCAAAAACCAGCAATTATTTCACCTGTCATATTGTGCTTGTATAAATACAAGGCACCATACATAAATACGTAATCCATACCATCCCTATAACCTTCTTCGTCAATCTGTAAATAGAATGAATATCCGTCTTTTTCCAATTCTTCATAATAGTAATCTTTCCACTGAATAAAACGTGGTTCACCACCCACTTTGATAAATTGAAAATCGCTGTCTTGTGGGTAATAATAATTGCTAATAGAATTAACAGATAATTCTTTGATGCTTTTCTCTGAACGAGTACCTATGTCTGAATACTCGTGTTCTATTACTTTCACTGTTACTGACGGATAGATATTATTATAGAGCAATGTGTCAAAGTCACCATGTATAAAAATAGATAGCATCATATTTTCTTTTTCAGTATGCACCAATGTTGCATAAAACAAATACCCATCAGGAATGCTATTTTCTATTATTAGTGGAGGATTTCCACCTATTCTTCCTTTTACATTAGCATCAAAGGGGATACATTTGGCATATAGTTCGTTCATATCTTTATGTTTTAATAATTATCGGTAATGATGTCTATAGGCTAACCGAACTTTGGGAAGGTTGAGCCGTTTGTTATGTGTTCAATTTCGATTGAATATAATAAAAGTAATTTTGCTAATGGATAGAAATAATTAATCGTTCCAAAACCTTCTTTTACAATCATGCGTTTACAATTATAAGTTGAAATATTAAATGATTGTTTTATTAAATCATACGCAGTATTTAACATCATTATTTCTTCATTTTCCAGATTCTTTAAGATTATTAGCAAGCAGTTTTGTACGAATTCTTTTCTTTCGTTATAAAGTAAAAAAGCCATTGTAGATATAAACTTATCATCAATAGTGTCCTTCAAATAGGATGATGCTATTTTGTAGTAAAAAGATTCTATATTTTCATTCAAATCTGTTATTATTGGCAATACGGCTTTATCTATTATATCCATTATTTCTTTTAGAGCTTTTTCTTGTTCTTCTTCATATAATAGGCTCCAATGATGTCCAAAACATTCATTGTAAACAGAAAAGTTATCCAGTGATAAATATCGACTATGCCATTTACTAAAATCTTTATGCTTAACGTTGAAACAACAACTATTCAAATATATCCATTCAGCCTGTCTATTATTATAATCAGAAAGTAAAGAAAAGGATAAATCATACCCTTTCAGAGTTAGTTTTAAAGTTTTGGTAGATTTGAAAAACTTAAATCCTATCGGAATAAGCCTTTCTTCTAACATTGTCCCGAATACTTGAATTATATCTTTAGGTGAACGATTATCTTTTTTCATTGTTACAATTTATTTTTTATGGACCCATAATGGGATGTAGCTTGCAGCCATTAGGCAGGACAGGTATATGTTATCGCTACATTTGATTAATACAATTGCTTAATAAGCTACTAATTTCCTTGCAATCATTTACTAATTCTTGCAGCTCACTCTCATCCATGAACTCCGCAAGTTCGTATTCTTGTGGAGTATTTATAAAGTTGTTCAGACCACTCAGGAGCAGCATTGCATCATCCTTTGATGCAGAAATAGAAAAACTATTGGAGTATTTGCTACTGCTATCTAAATGTTTTATATCAACCATTCCATTTTTGATGCTTTCTAAAAGAATAGCAGATAAATCTATTACAACATCGACAGCCATATCGAAATGTGGTTCATGTGTTTTTTCTACACAAAAATACACATCGCCCCCATTGATGGAGTTTTCTTTCAGCAAAACATCTAAATGAATATCTGATAGTATTTTACTTAGTTCAAGATTACTTTGTGTTTGCTTTCCGAAATAATCCAGCAATAGAAGAGAATCATCACATCCACCTACATAATTGCCCCACCATTTTTTAATGTAAAGTTCCATATTCAGTATCTTTTAGTTTGTAGTTCATTTATTTAGCGATAATGTCCGGCAGCGTTCCGCCTTGTTCAGTCGGGTTGCTGTTTGTTATCAATATTTCTTTAATTCACATTGTTCCCTATTTCAATTATTGGTAATAGGGAATTGTCTATTTCATAAACAAATTTCTTTTTCCCCAAATATGCCTTACTATAAAACACTTTGTGGTTTCCTCTCAATATTACACTGTCATATCCTGAGTCTTTTTTTAGCTTCAAATTTATCTCATTGGATATTTTATTGATAAGACAATCCGGCGTTTTTGAAATAACCCTTAATTGTAACATTTCTAATTCTGTTGCATTTTCTCTACCGCCTTTGCCTTCTATCACAAACTTGCATTGTGCATCATCATAGAAATTAAACCTATTCTCGTGTTCTAACGATAGTGTTGTAATAAAGAAATTCAAATTTTTATCTCGATTACTTTTCACAAGACGAGTTGTATTGTCAGTTATAACAAGTTTATTTATGAAGCCATCGTTAGTCTTATCTTCTACAAAAACAGATGCTCCATATTTAGTCAAAATTTCATCTATCAAAATGATGAAATCTGATAATGATGTTATAATTCTTGTATATATTGGCATATTTGGTATTTTAATATTGATAATGTGTTTCGGCTAACCGAATTTAAGCGGTTTGCCGATTGTTATATACCTCTCATATTACATAATTCTTTCTGTTAAACATCCAGCAAGGAAATTCCCAATTATTCCTGCTCTGCTTTTGCATTTGTACAATAAGCCCTTGTGCTTCATTCCTTACTTTTTCAGATTTATCATTTATCAAAAACTCGAAATCTTTAATTGAAGGAAAATATAAAGAAGACAAACCATTCAATCCCCAAAATCTTACTTGTGTAGTCTTATGTTTAAGACACTTCAAAAAATAAGGTTTAATGCGTAAGTCCGGTAAATGGCGAATACAAATAAAATATAATGTCGCTGTTAGTTCCTCGTAAACTTTGGAGTCGGTCTCTTTCTCAGCAGCCGCCAATAAAAGTTCAATCGTATGAGGATGGGAAAGATAGTTATCCCACTTCCTTGTTAATGTACGTGCTTCAGCATTGATTTTTCTCAATGCAAGAATCCGAGTCTTTGCATCTTCGCTTTGTATGCTCTCCAGATATTCTTTTTGTTTTTTATTCAATGCGGGACATGGTACATTTTGATAGAACTTGTCTTGACTTATTTCGTCCAAATCCATTACAAAACCTTTTATGAGCAATTTCTCTGCTTCATCTAATGATATAAGCAGTGGTTTATTGTCTTTCTCGTAATCATTTTGATTTCCTGTAATTTCAGCAAACAAGGAACATAACTGTAACAGCGCATTTTGTTCCTTTGAATATGCACAGAACATTCCTGCTTCGCTATCGAATTGAATGTTTTCAATTCGATGCTTCTTTACTAATTTCCTTGCTAATCGCTCAACGCTATATCCACCACATCCTTTATCTCCAAAATAGTCATCCAATAAATGAAATTCAGAAAGAATTATGCTGAATCTATCATCATGTTCTACTAATATACAAGGCCAATATTTGTTTTCTGCATTATTCATTTTTATTATTTTATGGTATATAATGGGGTGTAGATAACCTATCGTTAAAGAGGTTATCTACTTGTTACCAATGATTTGATTTTCATAAGCATCTGTACATTCCAACAATCTTCTTATACAATTCAGTATTATAGGAGAAACATCTATTTTGTATGAAATAGTTTCATTTTTATCTGTTTGAAAATATAACAGACTTCCTTGGAAAAAGTACGTTTTTATTTTACATAACTTATTCATCATAGGCATTCGTACATATAGAGTATTATCTTTATTGTAGACTGATACAGAAGCTAACATTTTGTAGTCAATACTTTTTTTATAGAAATCCATTCTATAAATAGTATCACCTTCAAAGATTATAGAAAAGTTATCTAAATCTTTATCTCTGTCAATTGGTAAATTTTGGTTTTCAGTTTCTTGAAAGAAGTTAATCAATACATTTCCAACCTTACTTGAAGAATAGAAACAACAGTGTTTAACCTTATCTCTATAATTTGTATCAAATTCGATGCTTCCAGCATTCAATTCAATATTGATTATAGGCTTAAACTTAGAATTTCCTTCTGGATTTTGATTGATTTCAAATTTATTTGTATTGAAGTTAAATCCTAAAGTTTCATTTGTGGAAATGCACAAGATGCCACCCTTAGGATTGTATTTAAAGGTTGAAAGCTTATTCGTTTTATTTTTCATGACTCAATTTATTCTTATTGGTAACGAGTTACTAACAGCGAAACATAACAGTCCGCTGTTAGCAACTCCAAATTTTATAATGTTTCTTCCGTCAAAATATCATCCAACGGACTTTTAATTTTACTTTTATAAGTGTCTGCTATATGAACATATAACTCTGTGGTTTTAATATTGTTATGTTCCAGTAGCTCTTGAACGATTTTTAAATCCGTTCCTTGCTCTATCAGGTGGGTAGCGAACGAATGTTGAAACAGGTGCGGGTACACCTGTACCGTATGGTCGCTGTATCGCATCTGTTTCAGTTTCTCCAAGAATCTTATGTCATCACCGCCGAATTTCACTTCTACATCTTTCTTTCGCCTTCGTGTCGAAAAATCAAGCGTTATTTTCTCTCTTTCTTGATGTGTTATCATGTGATTGTATTACTGTATTTATATAAATAAAATTATATATACCTGTATAACAGTATATTATGTATATTGAATATGAAATAAGATATATATATTGCCATAAAAATACATCTTTATCATTATGTGAGCAACTAAACGCAATCTTTTTTTCTCTTTTCCCCTCAAATCTGTTTTATAGCAGAAATTAAGTGGCTTATATTTATTTTTTCTACTTTTGCGTGCAATAGTATAAATCAACATGGAAGAACCAAAGAAAAAACGCAACCGCCGCACCCGTGCCGAACTCGAAGCGGGTGTATTTGATGCCGTCCGCCAGTTGGCAAGTGAAAAAGGTCTGGCTCAAATCACCTTTACGGATATTATGCAAAGGGCAGGCATCCAAATGTCCGTCCTGCTCAAAAATTACAAGAGCATAGATCGGGTACTGGATAAGTACGCCTACATTTCCGACTACTGGCTGCACGACCTGTTCGACGAAGAACACCCCACCGACAAAGCCGGTGAGGACATACTGAAAAGAAACTTGAAATCATTGGCAGTCTATCTCTATGACAACATAGATATGCAGCACCTGTTGGTGTGGGAGCTCGAAGCCGACAATCCCACCACCCGCCGCATCGCCCGAAGTCGTGAGAAACATTACCGCACAGCGATAGATGAACTGAAACATTTGTTCGAGGGTACAGGCATCCCTGCTGACATCATAGCCGGACTGCTCACCGCCGGAACATACTACCTGATACTGCACCGTCGCCGTTCTACCTTTTGGGGAGTGGACTATCAGCGCATGGAGAACCGGGAGCGGCTATACGCTGCGCTCGACTATCTTTGCGAATTGGTGTTCTCCGCACTCAAAGAGCATAACAAGACTGTTGAGATAGCCCGCAACTTCAAACAGAAAGGGATAGACATCGCCACCATTGCCGAGTGCACCGATCTTCCTGCCGATGTCATTAAGCGGCTATAAACCCATACAATTCCCAGCACCCTCATGAATGGCAGGTGCAAGGTGCGTGTATATCTATATATATGCACACCTTGTACCTGTGACCTGTTACCTATCTTTCTACTCTTTACGTATTGATAATTAGTTAATTAAACTTCTCCCGTAGTTTTTTATAGAAAAAAATCTCTTTTAGGTGTCATTAGTTTCAATTAGTTCTACGTATTAAGATAAACAATTGATTACTATGATGGAAAATCCAGACCAAAATTCAGACTATGCATTGCGTGCGATACAAGAACCGCGACTAAGGGAGACGGAAGAGTTCAGCCAGTGGATTAGCGTCCCTGAAAACAAGGAACTATTTCTCGACTTGATGGCTTGCAAGGAAGCTGTGATGCGTGAAAGTCTGGATAGGAGACGAAAGGTAAAAACGAGAATGCGTATTTGGGTAGCGGCTTCTGCTGTGGCTGCCGCTTTGGTTCTGGCCTTTCTTATACCTTCTTTACTTCCTTCTCTCTCTGTGAAAAAAGAGCAACCGGTACGATTCTTTGCTGCAACTGCCAGTGGAGAACACGTGGTGTTGCAAATGGATGGTCATAATGAACAACAACTGTTGGAAGACAGTGTGATGGACATCAAAGAATGGAAAACATTGACGCCGGATACCACCTGTTGCCAAACGTTGACTACACCACGTGGAAAAAGTTTCTTACTGGTACTGTCCGACGGGACTAAAGTGTGGATAAATGCTGAAAGTAGCCTGCGCTATCCTGTGGCATTCAACGGAAAGGAACGTAGGGTAGAACTGAAGGGTGAAGCCTGCTTTGAAGTGGCAAAGGATGAAAAATGTCCCTTTATCGTAAGTGCCGACGGCATGGATACCCATGTGCTGGGTACTAAATTCAATGTACGTTCATACACAACAGAAGACCGCCACGTGACGTTGGTGCAGGGAAAAGTGCAGGTGACCAACAGGAACAGCCTTACTTCCGTAGTGCTTCAACCCGGACAGGACTTGACTTATACGGAAACCGGAGAAGAGAAAATATCGAATGTCAATATAGCTACTTATACAGCTTGGACAGAAGGAATGTTTTATTTTGAAGACGCATCGCTAGAAGAAATCATGGGTTATCTGGGCAGATGGTACAATGTGAACATCGACTTTGAACGGGTGGAGCTATACGATATCCGCCTGAACTTCTGGGCGAACCGCAACGCTCATCCGGAAGAGGCGGTGGAACTGCTGAACAAACTGGAAAAAGTACGTGTAGATTATCAGGACGGTACTATCACGATTAAACATATATAACTTTACAAATACAACTCTTATGAAAAAGCAACAAATTACATTGTCTCGCAAAAAGGCAATGAGAAAGGTCGTATGGATGAAAGCCGCCTTCTTATTGCTGATGTTTGTAATTGCCCTGCATGGACGGGCACAAAATACGGACAGCAAATTGATTTCTTTGGAACTAAAGGAAGCGCCACTGGGAGAGGCTTTGAAGCAGTTCAGCAATGTGTCCGGTTATAAGGTGAATTTTCCTAGTGCAGATGTCAGCGCATATCGGGTAAGTGTCAGTATACGCCAGTTGGCTCCTTTGCCGGCACTTCAGAAAATACTGGAAGGGAAACCTTTTGAATATGAGGTGAAACAACATTTTATCACTGTCCGTAGAGTGAAGCCTGTATCGACTACTCGTAAAGTCAGGAACATCGAAGGGCGGGTAGTGGATGAAAAAGGGGATCCGCTGCCGGGTGCGAATATCCGGGGAATCGACAGCCCGTTTGGAGCTATTTCCGATATCAAAGGAAATTTCACCTGTAAAGTGATGGAAGAAACCCACACACTGGAAGTTTCTTTTGTCGGTATGCAAACTGAAAAGGTATCTATTAAAGGGCGTACTCATGTCAATGTGATTATGCATGAAGATAAACAGCAATTGGGTGATGTTGTAGTGACGGGTTATCAGCGTATCAGCCGCGAACGTTCTACTGCCTCTTTCGGTTTTATAGATTCCGAACAACTGACAAGGCAGATGCACACTGACCTGACTTCATCTCTGGAAGGTCAGATAGCCGGCCTGCGTATGGATATCAATCCGAATAACGGGGATATGAGCCCTATCCTTCGCGGTAGAGGTACGTTCTCGGATGATGTAGGCTCACATCCGCTAATCGTAGTGGATGATATGCCGACCGACTTGACCCTGAGTGAGATAAATCCCTATAATGTAGAGAGTATTACTGTCTTGAAGGATGCGGCGGCAGCCAGTATTTATGGTGCTTTGGCTGCAAACGGCATTATTGTGGTAGTTACCAAACAGGCCAAAGAAGAGGGTGCGCATGTGAATATCAATGCTGATTGGTTCATCACCAGCAAACCGAATTTCAATAGTTTGAATCTGGCTTCTACAAGTGATATTATTGATTATCAAACAGCTGTGTTTGATGCGAATGTAGCCGAATCAGGCAGTGCATCCGGTTTTTTGTCCACTTATAAATCAGGTTACTATAATCCGTTGTTCCAACTTTATCTGGATCGGGAGAATGGTACACTAAATAATAGTGAAGTCGAAGCCACATTGAATCAGTGGCGTAATAATGACTATTATAAAGAATATCGTGACAATGCCTGGCGCACGGCTGTAACTCAGCGTTATAATGTGTCCGTATCGCAGAAAGTCGGAAAAAACAATCACTTCCTTTCGTTCAATTATGAAAATGACAAGGGGCGTACGATAAATGATAAAAGGAATAAATTCTCCTTGTATTATAAGTCGAACTATGCCATCACCAGTTGGTTGAATGTGAATGCCGGGGTGGATGCCCGTCTGGGAAGTAGCGATACACCGAATACCCTGTTTACCAGTTACACTATGCAACAACGTTATGAAAGAATAATGGATGCCGATGGTAACCGTTATAATTCTCCTTATGTGAATGTAAGCGGATATTCGGGTGGAGCTTACAATGGCAGTGTCGTGAGCAAGGCGGAAGGTGTTTCACCTTATAAAACATTTGGTTTCAATGTGCTTGACGCATTGGGTGAAAGCGGTACCAAATCACGCAATGTCAGCATCCGCCCGTTTGTCAGCTTGCAGGCACGATTCCTGAAGATGTTTAAATATAACTTCATGTATCAGTATGAATGGAATCATAGCAAGAGTGAAGTGTTTGATGCGGAAGACTCCTATCTGATGCGTATGACGTACAACTCTATGATTGATACAAATGGAAATTCGGCAATGCCGAAAGGCGGACGGTTCTATCAGAATGAGGTGAGCAGTAACCGTTATACTGTACGTAACCAGATAGACTTTGACAAAAGTTGGAAGAATCATACAGTGACCGCCATTGCCGGACTTGAATTCAGGGAAAATAAGATTCCGAAACCTACACGGCAATTAATGTATGGATACGATCCTCAGACACTGACTTCTGATATTATAGATTGGCAGGCATACCGTGACGGTGTAGGAACCAGTGCTCTTACCGGTAGTACGATCACTTTAAGTGGTCTGCCGGCTACATTGCAAGAATCACGCCATCGTTATGCATCTTTTTATGCCAATGCAAGCTATTCTTGTCTGTCCCGTTATAATGTATCCGGAAGTATCCGCTGGGATCAGGCGGACTTGTTCGGACTTGATATCCGTAACCAGCGTCATCCCCTGTGGTCTGTCGGTGCGTCCTGGATTATGTCGGAAGAGTCATTTATGAAAGATATTGTTTGGCTCGACTTCCTGAAAGCACGTATGACCTATGGTATCAACGGTAATGTGGATCAGAGTTCGACTACCTATTTTGTAGTAAAGCAGAAGACCCAGAGCAATCCGATCAAGACGACTTACCTGACTTATGATGATGATGATCTTCCGAACCCGAAACTCCGTTGGGAGAAAACAGCCACTTATAATGTGGGACTGGATTTCCGTCTTTTCAATAATTTGGTCAATGGTAGCTTGGAGTATTATAACCGCCACTCATCTGATTTGCTTGTACGCCGCTACATGGATCCTACATTGGGGGCTAAATCACGTGTAGTGAACAACGGTGAGATGCGCAACCGGGGTGTAGAATTTTCTCTTACTGCCAATCTCATCAGGAAGAAGGATTGGAACTTTGCTGTTGACTTCAACTTTGCCCATAACAAGAACAAGATGTTAAAGGTGGATCATAGTGATTCGGACACTTCGACAAGTTTCATTGTGAGCCCGCGGAATTACTTTATGGAAGGAACCAGTTATAATACGCTTTGGGCTTACCGTATAGACCGTATTGAAAACGGATATCCGATAGCGGTGGACAAGGACGGAAACGACTTGGTGACGTTCAACGAGGATGGTACGGTTGCCAATATTACTACCGGGTCGTCACTGAAAGGTACTGAGAATCTTGTAAATCTTGGTTCGCTGACTCCGAAATTCAATGGAGCAGTATCCTTGAGACTTAGCTACAAGGGAATTGCCTTGAATGCTTTCTTTGTATATGCAGGCGGTAACAAACTGCGTAACAGTGTGGTAAGTATGAGTGACCAGGTGGGAAGCCAGACGTTGAAAGACATAACCAACCGTTGGAGTGCGGATGCGCCGGATGCAAATGTACGTATGTATATTGATATGCCCACAAAGGTTAAAACTTACGCAAGTACTTTCCAGGATTGGTGGCAATATGGTGATATTAATGTGAAAGATGCAGGTTATGTGAAATTGCGTAGCTTGAGTCTGGGGTATAGTTTGCCGTCTGGTATCTGCCGTCAAATCCGGCTTAATTCATTGAATTTGAAGTTGCAAGTGAACAACCTGTTTACCTGGTGTAAGGCAGGAAGCGACATTGACCCGGAAAGCTACGGATTGAACAGCGGCACACGCGGCATGGCTTCACCCAAGACTTATTCTATCGGATTATCAACAAGTTTCTAATTATTAAAAAGAATATAGGATATGCGTAAATTACTTTATATATTGCCGGTTCTGCTTATCTTAGGATTTGCGGCTTGCGAGAATTACGTGGATATTACTCCCACAGGAAAGAAGACTGTGGACTCTACCGAGACTTATTATGAATTGGTGGCTTTGCCGAACCGGAGTTATTATCCGTCGTCTTTTGCTTTGTTGAGTGATAATGTCTGGTCAAAAGAATCGAATATTATCGGCAAGGAATATCTTTCCTCTGATGGAATCAATATGACTTTTAATGAGGATGCCGACCGTAAAGAATTAAGTGATAATAATCTGTATGCAAACTGTTATCAATACATCTTACGTTCTAACATCGTGATTTCATTGGTAGATCATAGTACAGGTGACAAGGATGTGAAGGAACTGGCTAAAGCGGAAGCAAAAATCATGCGTGCGTGGGATCATTTTATTCTGGTGAATACATTCGCTAAAGCCTACAATCCGGAGACGGCCGCCACTGACGGTGGTATTGCTATTGTCAGCGAATATGACTTGGAAGCGACTCCTACCAAAGCTACTGTTGCTCAAGTCTATGACTTTATCATCAAGGATATCGAGGATGCGTTACCTTATCTGCAGGAAGAACCGGTGAATGTATATCATCCGTCGAAAGCATTCGGCTATGCATTGGCGGCACGCGTTTACCTGTTCCACCGTGACTGGAAAAAGGCTAAGGATGCGGCGGAGGAATCTTTGAAACTGAACAATGCCTTGATAGATTATATAGCTTTGGATGCCGTCGGGGGGCCGACTAAGGTTTCAACTTATGCCAAAGGTGGCAACCCGGAAGTGTTGAATTATGCTTATATGGGTAGCACCTCGGACAATCCGGCTTATACTTATGGTATGATTAGCCCGGAACTGGTACAGCTTTTCGGAGATAATGACGAGCGTTTGAACCTGTTCTTCAAAACGACCGGCAATCTTGAGTATTACTTTGACGAGGGTTCCGGAGCTGCTTTATGGAACACTGCCCTTACCTATTCTAAGTTTCAATACATGGCTGTAGGTATGCGTACTGCCGAAGTTTATTTGATTTTGGCAGAAGCTAATGCACGGTTAAATGATTTATCCGGGGCTGTCAAAGTGCTGAACCTGTTGCGTGAGAAACGCATTAAGGGGAGCGAAGCGGTATTGCCGGAACCGGCTACACAACGTGAGATGATGCAGGAAATCATCAATGAGCGTCGTAAAGAACTGCTCTTCGGATTCAGCCGGTTCTGGGATTTGAAACGGTTCAATACGGAAGCAGACTATGCGAAGACGATTACCCGCACTTTTCCGTTGGTTACCACAGATGTGGAGCAGAAAACATATACATTGAAGCCGGATTCACGTTTGTATATCATTCCGTTCCCGGTGGCTGCCCGTGAAAAGAATCCGAATCTGACACTGAATACTAACGAATAAAATAAATCAGGAAAACAATGCAAAAGATTTTGATGATAATTGTATTGGTGCTTTGGGCGTTGCAAGGAGCCGAAGTACAGGCTAGCGGTACCAGTCTGCCGGAATTTGGGAAGAAGAGTCTGGTAGTCCGTGAAGATACAGTTAAGAAAGACACTGTCAAGAAAGAGACAGCTTACGAGAAACTGCTGAAAGATGGAGGTAGTGAATGTGAGGGGATGTTTACAGTACGCCATATCAAGGATGACTGGTATTTTGAAGTACCGGATTCCATGTTGGGACGGCTGCTGCTGGTCGTTACCCGTTTCAAGGCTGTGCCGCAAGGATTCAAGATGCTTAGCGGTGAAGAGGTGAACCGGAGCGTGGTTTATTGGGAACAGCATAATGACAAGACTCTCTTTCTGCGTGAATATGTACAGTCTCAGTTTGCCCGTCCGGGTGATAAGATAGCGGAATCGTTGAAGGAATCAACCGTAGATCCGGTAATTGGTAAATTCGATATTATCGGTAGAAATCCGGAAACTCAGGCACAACTTGTCAATATGTCCAAGTTTCTCCTGAGTGATAACAAGACATGCGGCTTTACATCAGGTGACCGTTCCATCCTCGGTATCGGCTCTTTAGCTCAAGACCGTACATTTATGGATACCATCAAGACTTATCCTATTAATGTGGAGGTGGTAACCTTGCGTACTTACAATATTACTTCCGGCAAGTTGCCGGCTGCGGCGACAGGCTCGGTTACAGTGAAACTGAATACCAGCATGGTGATGTTGCCAAAAGAACCTATGCAGCCGCGTCTGGCAGACGAACGGGTGGGATTTTTCCAGAATCCGATCACTGAATTTTCTGATGAACAGCAGGTTACAACACGCGGCTCTATCATTCAGCGTTACCGCTTGGAACCGAAAGATCCGGAACGGTATCGCCGTGGACAACTCACCGAACCGAAACGTCCCATTGTGTACTACATAGACCCGGCAACACCAAAGAAATGGATACCTTACCTCAAAGCCGGTGTGAAGGACTGGAACGCTGCTTTTGAAGCGGCAGGATTCAAGAATGCCATCATGGCAAAGGAATGGCCGAACGATCCCACTATGAGTTTGGACGACGCACGCTATAGCGTGTTGCGCTATCTGCCTTCGGAAACGGAGAATGCTTACGGGCCGCGTATTGTGGATCCACGTAGCGGAGAGATTATGGAAAGCCACATCTGCTGGTATCACAACGTGATGAACTTGCTTAAAAAATGGTATATGGTGCAGTGCGGCCCTTTGGATAAGCGTGCGCAAACGATGACTTTTGATGACAAGTTAATGGGTACGCTGATTCAGTTCGTTTCCTCGCATGAGGTAGGACATGCGATCGGGTTACGTCACAATATGGCTGCCAGTTCGGCTACTCCGGTAGAGAAGTTACGTGATAAGGCTTGGGTGGAAGCTAATGGTCACACGGTATCCATCATGGATTATGCACGGTTTAATTATGTGGCACAACCCGAAGACCGGATTTCAGAAAAAGGGCTTTTCCCCCGCATTGGCGACTATGATAAGTGGGCGATAAAATGGGGATATCAATATCGTCCGGAATTTAAAGACCCTTTTAAAGAGAAAGTGGCGCTGCGTACTGAAGTTACAAAGAAACTTCAGGGAGACCATCGTTTATTTTTTATCGGCGATGAAGGGAAAGGCGCCGACCCACGCAGCCAAAGTGAGGATTTGGGCGACAACAATATGAAAGCCAATGAATATGGCATGAAAAACCTGAAAAGGGTGATGGAAAACATACTGGCATGGACAGCGCAGCCTGACGGTCAGTATGACGACCTGAACATGATTTATAAGTCAGTCCGTGCCCAACATTTGAAATATACCTTACACGTGCAGAGAAATCTGGGTGGACGCTATACCAATAATTTGCCGGGACTGAAACCTCACGATTATCTGCCGCGCAGTGTGCAGAAAGAGGCCATAGAATGGTTGGGACGCAATCTGTTCGAAGCTCCGCTTTGGCTTTACCCGGATGAAGTGGTGAGTCGCACGGGAGTGAAGCCTATGGATGAGATTCGTGACCGCCAGAGTTCCGTGGTCGCTTTGTTGCTTGCGCCAGGAATGCTGTATAATATCTATTCAACCTCATTGTGCTCTTCGGAACCGTATCCGCTTGATGAATATCTGAATGATGTGTTTACCGCGATATGGAAACCTCTGAATAGTTCCAATGAGTTGGAGAATAATCTTCGCCGTCAGATGCAACGGTCTTACCTGACATTTGCAGGGCGCATGATGACCCCCGAAAGTAAGGATGTTGCCAATGCGAATGCGACATTCAACCGCTCTGACATTCTGCTCTTTATGGAGACGCATTTGGATAAGGTTGAGGAATATGTAAAAAGACAGTTGGCTGTTTGTGGCGAGGGCGATTTGAATTCCCGGCACTTTACTGCTTTGCTGCGGGACATCAAGAAAGCGAAAGAAGATTATTATGGAAAAAATACCGGAACAGATACTTCTGCGAAGAAGCTTTTAGAAAACCAGAAAAATTAGAACAGGTTTTTATGCATTAAATTCTCTCTCTCTAACTTTAATAAACTTGCTTTTCTCTTCGGGGAAAGGTAAGTTTATTTTTTTTATATACTTGTCCACCATACGTACTTATCCTCTTGTCCGCAAGAAGAATCATTATTTATGGGTATTGATAACTATTTATTTTCCAGTGAACTTTGTGAAGAAACAAAATGTTGTATATATAATAAAGAAGAAAGGAGATTTATAAAAATGAAGAAGATAGTATTGCTTCGTCACGGAGAAAGTGTCTGGAACAAGGAAAACCGTTTTACCGGTTGGACAGATGTAGACTTGACTGAAAAAGGAGTTGCCGAAGCTGAGAAAGCCGGCGTGACACTGAAAGAATATGGATTCAATTTCGATAAAGCCTATACCTCTTATCTGAAAAGAGCCGTAAAGACGCTGAACTGTGTACTGGACAAGATGGACTTGGACTGGATTCCTGTGGAGAAAAACTGGCGCCTTAATGAAAAGCATTATGGCGAGTTGCAAGGATTGAATAAAGCGGAAACCGCTGAGAAATATGGTGAAGAACAAGTGCTCGTCTGGCGTCGTAGCTACGATATAGCTCCCAATCCGCTTTCAGAAAAAGACCTGCGAAATCCCCGTTTTGATTACCGCTATCACGAAGTGCCCGATGCTGAACTCCCCCGTACCGAATCATTAAAAGATACCATCGACCGTATTATGCCCTATTGGGAATCGGATATATTTCCGAGCCTGAAGACAGCCCATACCTTATTGGTCGTGGCTCACGGCAATAGTTTGAGAGGTATTATCAAGCATTTGAAGCATATTTCGGATGAAGATATTATAAAACTGAACCTGCCTACTGCCGTGCCTTACGTGTTCGAGTTTGATGAAAACCTGAACGTGGCTAATGATTATTTCCTCGGAAATCCGGAGGAAATAAAGAAACTGATGGATGCAGTAGCCAATCAGGGAAAGAAAAAATAGAATAATAACACATTAAAAATTAAAGTTATGAGTAAAATAGTTGAATTACTAAGAGATAAAGCCAATTATTATCTGGATCACACTTGCGAAACCATTGACAAGTCATTGATTCATATTCCGTCTCCCGATACGATAGACAAGGTATGGATTGATTCCGACCGGAACATACGCGTATTGAACAGCCTGCAAACCCTGTTGGGACATGGACGACTGGCAAATACCGGTTATGTATCCATACTTCCTGTCGATCAGGATATAGAACACACGGCCGGAGCATCGTTTGCCCCGAACCCGATTTATTTCGATCCGGAGAATATCGTGAAACTGGCTATTGAAGGCGGCTGTAACGGAGTAGCTTCCACATTCGGTATCCTTGGTTCCGTGGCACGTAAATATGCCCATAAGATACCTTTCATTGTGAAACTGAACCACAATGAATTACTTTCTTATCCGAACAGTTTCGATCAGGTATTGTTCGGTACAGTCAAGGAAGCATGGAATATGGGCGCCGTAGCCGTAGGGGCAACCATCTATTTCGGTTCGGAAC
>OLIT01001056.1_pt1 | contig 25376 bp, 26 predicted proteins | sample 1601341 | NCBI WGS metagenome assembly OLIT01 (sample SAMEA2452121, study PRJEB22498) | human gut metagenome | biome: human feces; feature: human gut; material: feces | place: Australia | collected 2012
TTGTTTATCAACGAATTATAATGTTTAGTTTTTTTGAGTGACGAAGTCAGGAGGCATATTTGTTGACGGATAGAGGCAAATCTCTTTTTTAATTCGGTGATAATAAACAAAAAATCCTGATTTCAAAACGAAATCAGGATTTTGTTTGTTAAGTGTGGTACCACCAGGAATCGAATATTTTAATTCAAGATCCTAATTTACAGCACTTTAATATCTTTGGAAAAATCCCCGAACCACTGAATCAGCCATATGCCAAATTCACCAATTTTCGATAGATTCTCGTTAATCATCCTTTGACTTTACAAAGGTAAGTGTTCGGTTCTATTCCTCCAAATATTTGTATAATTATTTAGGGGTAACTATAAGCTCTTTTATATAGTTTATCTTTTGATTATTAAGGTATTAAGAAATGTTATTCAAATGCCAAAACTTTGTTTCTTTCCAATATATCTATAATGTCCTGTTCCTTATACAGAATTTTTCCTCCTATTTTGTAATATGGCAATTTGCCATTCATCCTATATTCAATGAGTGTTCTTTTTGTAATTTTGAGAGCCTTTGATAACTCTTGTTCTGTTATATAGCGGTTCCCGTCCAATATAGGTCTGTAGATTAAAGAATTTGCATCCAACATTTTGGATATACCTTCCATGGCTTCAATAAATCTTTTAACCTCATTACTATCCTTATTCAATACCATCTGTCCCATTTCCATTATTTGTATATGTTTTTTAAATCCTTCCTCATATAGTTTAGAATATCTTCTTTTTTATAATACACTTTTCTGTCTATACGGCTGAAAGGAATTAGCCCTTTCTGCCTTAGAGACAATAGTTTTCTGTCTGATATATTCATAAGAATACATACATCCTGATTATCCAACCATTCACTCAAATCAGGTTTGGAAGAGTTCAGGCCTTTCAATTGTTTTTCTATTTTGAACAATATGTTGTTCATTTCCATAAATGCGCTGGCTTCTATGTTTACTATCTCCATAATCATTCTTTTAGGTGTTTGAAACAAAAATAATATGAAGTAGCCACTGATTACAAGTGATTACAAGAACGTGTCATCAGATGTCATCAGGTATCACTAGAAGTCACAATCATCATAGGTGTTAACCCGTTTCCAATTCTGTATTACATAGTTTACACTTTTGGTTTACACCAACATAAAATAGTAAAATTTTATATACTTGATTATCATGGATTTATAAGCTTATTGATCTTTGTCTCAGATTTAGGCATACTATTTTCACTACTATAAGTATATACTCTTGAGTGCGCACGAAAAGAGTGTCGATTTATTCACTTATAATATTGGAATTATGTCATATATAGATAATGAGATACTCGAAAAACTGATAGGTACAATGGTAGAGGGATTTGCCCGCATTGAAAAGAAACTGGACCAGATGAACCGTTTGAAGGAATGTATGAACGGAGACAGACTGCTTGATAATGTAGATCTGGCAGAACTCCTTGGTGTGTCACAAAGAACTCTGGCACGTTACAGGCAAGAGGGCAAGATTAAATATTACTCGGTGGAAAAGAATGGGAAATCATTCTATCTCGCCTCAGAGATACAGAGTTTCCTGCTCCAGCGTGGTAAGAACGTAGTAAATAATAAGTAGCAAATAGAATAAGTGACCGTATTCTGATGGAAAGATGATACGGTCACTTCCGTCATTATACCGGAATTGCGGTCATTTTCAATGTATCTAGATTGATATAGACACCGCGATACAGTGTCTTTCCTTCCTTGAACATTTTCCAGAGCAGATCACATCCGATATGTGCCAGTGTGGAGTTAATGAACAGATCCTGTTTTTCCAGGGCTTCTGCCAGTGAACAGCTCGGCCCCGATTCCTTTTCCTTGATTTTTGCATAGTCCACTTCCTCAGTGATGACATTCATTTTAGGCATGGGAATATATTCCTGTGAAGAAGGTTGGAGAACTTTCTCACGTACCGTCCCGATAATGACCTGTCCTTTTGTCTGGCTGTTCCCGAAATCCATCCAGTATATGGGAGCCGAATGGTCACTGAAGTTTTCTTTGCGGACTTTCTTCAGGAACTTCCAAAGCGTAAGACGTGAACGTATATTATCCGTACAAGTTATGATGATATTGGCTGTGCTATTGTCAGAAAAGTTCCTGGTGGGGAAGCATTGCGGTTCGGCAGTCCATGCGTATCCGAAGAAACGGTTGATACGTGTGACAAGTGATACTGCCTTGTTCAGTCCAAGTTCCGTCTCACTGAAAAGCTGGCGTCCTATATTGGCCTGGCTTACCGTATCGGGATCGAATACGGTGACATGCAGTCCGGGATGGCCCAATGCCTGAAGTGCCATGCTCATGCGTGCCAGATTGGTTATCACTTGTGATCCGGTACCTCCGGCTCCGATGACGAATACCGTTACCGGATGACGCGGATTGAGCAGGTAGCGGTCGGTAAAATGTATTTTTTTCATGGAAGTATGTCTTTAAGTTTTTTATTCATGGGCTTGAGTTCGTTCATGTCGAACGGATTGTTTCTTATGTTCTCGGTGACGATGACAAGATTTGAAACGGTAGGATTCACATTTCCTCCAAGATGGGAGAATTCAGTCAGCCAGAACCGTTTTTCCCAGTATTCCAGCAGGGAAAGGAAAGTCGGGTTCTGTGGTTTTCCCAGAGAACTGCTGCCAAGGCAGACACTTGATCCGGTCACGTTGAAGAACGGGGCACGGAACAGCGGAGTCGTCTCCACCGGACGTTTTCCCTTGAAGGCGAACACGTCCATGCTTCCGTTTTTTACATGGTAGATAATCCCCGGCAGATTGAATATGCCGTCCTGTATATTGAGATCCTTGTGAAAGAACATCTGTCTCTTTCCGGGCGGATTGTACCAGATATATTCTTCCTGTCCTTTTCTCGGATTGCAGGCCAGCATGTTTTCGGGGATTCTGCCTGCCGGTATTCCGCTCATTTCCTCCGTATAGGATTCCAGCAGGGTATTCATGAATTCGTATGTGACGGGGATACCTGCCCCCATCTGTCCGCTTTTTCCGATGGGACGCAATTCTATGAAGTACCTGGTGTCAGAATTTCTTCTGTCTTCATACTTGTAGGCTATGATAGCCGCCTTCGGCACCATCATTTTCTGTATGTTTTGGGTCAGTTCATTCATGATGTTTATAAATTATAGGTAACATGTTCTACAAATTTCTCAAACCATCTGGAGAAACGTTCCGGATAGTTGTCCGGATTGAACAGTTCTTCTGTTTCCGGTGTAATGAAGGTAAATGATACGGGAGTCTGGTTATATGTCTCCTGACAGTCAGTACTGAAACAGCTTTCCATATCTTTGGTAACAGTATCCGTTATGGAATACGTTAGCAGAATCTGATATTCGAGCGGTGGCGGATTGAAATCTCTTTCCTTTTCGCTTGCAAAATCATAGTCATAATTCAAGATATAAGGGCTGTCCTTTGCAATCAGGGACAGCCCTTCGGTAATCAGTTCCAAAAGTCTTCTTTCCTTATTGTTGGAAGGATTACAGTTGCGGATATGTTCTTCCAGATTCCTACAGAAAGCCCTGGAGTGCATCCGGCACAGCTTCCTGTGGATTCTCCCTTTCTCATATGACCTGAAAAGCTTTTCCTTTCTGTACAAATCCTTTTTCTCTTCCTCATCGAGCTGTTCAAAGTCCACATAATCGATACAGACTTCCGACATCTCAAAATAAGGGGTATCGGTTATATCCATCATCCTGTGATACTTGATGAACCTTCTGATGAACTCCAGTGTGATCCTTTTGATTTCACCTTTCAGTCTTTCCGTAAAATCTATCGGTATCAGGAACAGGGTGTAATCAGGCCATTCATGGAAATGATAGATACAGAACTGGAGCCTGTCACCGACAAGTTCTAGATTCACATGATGAGATACTATGGAATCCAGCGCATTATATAGCAGGCATATTTTTTCTCTTGTGGAAGTCCTGCCTACGGGATGGTATGGCAGCTCCACATCCAGGAGCTGCGCATACTTCATGGCTGAACGGTACAGGAAATCAAGATTCTTTTTGGTGGTGACATTTACCGTTACATCCCTGTCATTCTCCACATACAGATCGGGAGCGATGGAAGGTATTCTCGTGTTCAGAAAACCATGAGGCTTTCTGCGGGAGGGAGTCTTCTTTTCTTTCTGTTCCTGATGCCCCGGCTTATGTCCGTATTTTCGAGTTCTGATATGATAAGTCTGGCTAAATTTTCCAAAGCCCGTTCCGTAAGTTGTGTACATGGTTTCTTGTCTTTACGTTGTCCTTTTTTCATGTTCTTACCCTTTTACTCCGATAGTGGTCTTGAATTCATATACCGCCCGGTCGTCTTCGATTTCCGGTCCGTGTACGGTAGCGGTGGTCAGTTCCGGATAGTTCATTGAATAGAAGTCCATCACTTCAGCCGGAGACATGTTTACGTTCGGATCATCTAGTATTATTTCCTGACTGTTCTTTTTCATCTTGAATACTCTTTTCATTCCTTTTATTTCCAGTGCCATATTGTTTATAGTTTATTGGTTTTACAAATCATTTATTTTTATATATCAGCAGTATACCATTTCTACCTGTGCCTCGTCCTTCATCCGGTATTCAGCAGGAAAATCAGGATATTCCGCATACGGGTCCTCTCTTAGAAGTTCCCTGTCATTCTCGTCTTCCGGATCGAAGCAGAATGTCTCATGTGTAGCCGGTGCAGTCTGGTATTCCCGTCCGTTCCCGTTCTGTACCTGTGCTGTTCCGTTCGGTATATGGCCGTTTGTCGGCTGTTGTACCTGCTGTTGTGGATAAGGAACCGCCTCAGGCTGGTAAGCCTGCTGCTGCGGATAGGGCTGCATTGTAGCTCCTTGTGGCATATCTGTTCCTTGCATTACGGGACGGTTTGGAGCAGGTTGGATATATGCTCCGTTCATTCCATATACCGGTTGAGACATTTCCTGTGGAATCTGTTGTGGAGCAGGCTGCATGACAGGTTCAGGATTCATAGTATGGGGCTGCTGCTCCGGGAATATGCTTGTTTGCATAATTGGTTGTGACTGACCGTTCATATTGCCTTGTGGTTGGGGAATTACCGGTGCCGGTTCCTCTGCCATACCGAACAGGCTTCCTGCACTGGCCTGTTTCTGTACTTCCTGCATCTTTTCGTCAATCTCTTTCTGTTTTTCAGAATGAGCCAGCACCCGTGCCTGTTTCAGCCATGTCATTGCTTCGGAGAACCTTTTTGCGGCGGTTGCTTCATCAGCCTTCTTGAGGAGCTTTTCCATCTTTTCCCGTTTTTCCCTGGCTTCCTTTGATTCGGCCGGTACTGTTGGAGTTTTGGATGATTTGGCCTGTGATGTAGCCTTTTCTGCCTGTTTCTCGAAATTTTCCGCATTGACAAGCAGTCCCTGTACCTTCTGTATCGGTTGTAGTATCGTCTGCAGGAAGCCCATATCCAGTTCTGCCGGTGTTCCGTTTACGACCAGCGGCACCATGTTCTGCCGCGTATCCTCTTTCAGGCTGTTCCGCCTTGGTATGACTGCTACGCTCAGGCTGTTGTCCACTTTACGGATATTGATATTCAGATCCGTACCTGCTGTAATCATCTGATAAATTGATTGAAAAAACATAATTGAAAAATTTTATGGTTATACATAAGTTTCCTTGAAGAATTCTTTCAGGACATCCTCCCTGTCCGGTCTGCTTGCAATATCACGCAGAGATTCCAGATAGTAGCCGATATTTTTAGGCTCATCAACTGTATTGGGCAGACGTCTTTTGACCGGTCTGATATGTTCGCTCTGTGGCCATGCAGCCGGCATGACAGGAGCTTGTGAGGTTATAGCAACTGTTTCCATATATGTATATTTATATTTTGATGGTTATGCGACAAATAATCCTACAATGAACAGAAGAATAAGAATCTTGAAAATCATGGCCAGTATCCTGAACAGGAAACCGATGAATCCTCCTGTAAGCAACAGCAGAGTAATCATCCCGGTGGGGACAATCCCTTTGCTTGTCAGCAGACATATTCCGGTAATCAGGAATATCGCTGTTGCATGTCTGCCGATCTTTCTGATAATCTGTAGTTTCATAATCTTTAATTTTATGAATGAATAATCCCATCGGGATGTGTTTTCCCGATTTTATAGGCCTCCGGCCTCTTGGATTGCCTTTTTTGCGCAAGGCCTGGCAGGAAAAAATACCGGAGCGTAGCGAGGATGATTTTTTCCTGTCCAGCCAAGCCCTTCAGGGCAGCCTTGCGACAAAAGGCAGGCAATCCAAGACCTTTGCCGCTTAAAAGCGGAAAAACAGGTTCTTTTCTGTATGGACACAAAAAATGCAGACCTTCCGGCCTGCATTCTTGTGGTTATATTGATATGGATGTTATTCTTCTTTTGTGGAATAGGTGTTGAAAATGTCATCAGTCATTTCCTTGGCGAGATTCCTGATCCTGTTCAGGAAGTCCTGTTCGGTTATCATTCCGCTTTCAAGTCCGGCCAGCTGTTTTTCCCAGTCTGAGGTGAGTGAAGTATCCGCAATTTTCTTTCCACGGATGGTTTCGTAGGTGAACATTCCTTTCGGGGTCGGAACAATATATTTCCCTGAATAACGGATATACTTACGGTTAACCAGTGTACGGATGATATTGGTACGTGAAGATACCGTGCCCAATCCGTTCAGTTCCATGTATTCCACCAGTTCTGCATCCGTGAACGGATCTACCGGCAGTTGTTTTTTGTGTACCATATTGCATCCGCATACATTCAGGTTATCACCTTTCTTCACTTCGGGGAGTTCATTGACGGAATATCCCGATTTTGGAACCATGTCGGAACGCATGAACACGTCATACCAGCCGGCTTCAATGATTCTTGTTTGTTCGGCCTTGAAATGTTGCGCTGCACAAACCGCTTCAACATTTGTCGTTTCTATGCGGCATGGAGCCATGAATGCTTCGAGCATCCTTCCGGCTACAAGTCTGTAAACCTGCATTTCCTTTTCGGACATATTTCCGGGACGGATACCTGTAATGATGATGGCATGATGTACATTGGCTTTTTCTGCACTTATTACGTGGCGGGACAGACTGGATATGTCAATACCTCCAGTTCCTTTAGCGGCAGGGAACAGCTCCCATGATAGCAGACGCGCCATGATTGGTGGAAGCGAGTCAAACACATCCTCCGTCAGATAACGGCTGGAAGTCCGCGGATAGGAAATCAGTTTCTTTTCATAAAGAGACTGGGCGATGTCATACACCTCTGATGCGGTAAAACCATAGCGGATGTTCGCTTCCTTCTGAAGCTGTGTCAGGTCAAGCAGGTCCGGTGGAAGTATTTCCTTAACGCTGTGGTTGATACCTGTAATCTGTGCCTGATGTGCCAGCTTGCAGTCCTGGAAAAACATTGTAGCGGATTCTTTGTCGGGAAGATTCTGTGTGCGGCGCATTTTGAAAAGGATGCCGTCCTTTTGCAGGCTGATGTAGATGGGCCAGCTGTCCGATGAAATATGGTTCTCCCTTTCACGGTAGCGTCTGCTGATGGCAGCCAGTACCGGTGTCTGTACCCGTCCGAGGGAATTGTTGCCAAGGCCCGTCGCCTTGCACATGGCATAGCTGGCGTTGATTCCGAGAATCCAGTCCGCCTTGTTGCGGCTGTCGGCAGCAAGGAACAGGCTGTCGTAGCAACTGTCCGGCTTCAGGTTTTCCATGCCTTTACGCACAGACTCGTCGGTAAGAGAAGAAATCCACAGACGGAAGCAAGGCTGTGTACAGTTCAGGTATTGATAGACATAGCGGAATGTCATTTCCCCGTCACGGCTGGCATCGGTAGCCGCAATGATGGTGTCACATGCCTGAAACACCCTCTCGATTACTTTAAGCTGGAGTACGGCATCAATCTCCGGTATCCATCCGTTCTCTGTGCGTGTATGCCGTACCATCAGTTCAAATTCGGACGGGATGAAAGGAAAGTCATTCCGTTCCAGCTTCTGGGTTCCGTAGTCCTTCGGCATGGCCAGTGACAGCATGTTCCCGAAAGTCCACGTAACCATGTAGCCGTTTCCTTCCACATATCCGTTTCTTACTTTGGTTGCACCGATGATTCTTCCGATTTCTTTTCCTATACTTGGTTTGTCTGTTAATATGGCAATCATGATAAATTCTGTTTTTATATCTTTCCATACGGTAAGTCCGTATGGAAAGAGAGATGATACATTATGGTTTCTTATTTATTCACCTGAAGGGTTGATACCGTTTACGCTGATGACCGGATTTCCATTCCCGTCTTCAATCAGACTGAGTGTGGCGTCCATGGTCAGTGAAAATACAGGAGTCTTGATTTTAATGGACATGACATTGGTTTCCTTTCCCTGAAGGAGCAGGTCCATGTTTCCGTCCTTTTCAATTTGCAATTTGCTGATACCGACCGATTCCAGTTTTTCCCAGTCGATTTGTTCAGCCTTGTAGATATGATGATTGGTCTTGTTCATGTTCTTTCCTTTTTTAGTAGTTGATGATTTGATTGATTTGAATCCTGTTATGCTCAGACAGCCTGTTTTGCTCCCTTCTTCTGTTCCTGCTGCTGGGTATTGTCAGTCTGTGAAGCACGCTGTGAGGTATTGCGGCGCACATCCGGATTTTCCTGGAAATATTGCAGCTGTCCGGTGTTTGCGTTTACTTTTAGATAGGAATCGAACGGTTTGCCGTTGGGACCTTTCATACCCGTTACAAGGATGGCCTTTCCGTCCTGAAGATTTGCTCTTTCCTGTGCCGAAAGCAGGTGTCCGTAAACCTCAGCCGGGATGGTAGGTGCCTGTCGTTCGTTAAAACCGTCCGGAGTTCTGGAATACTGTGGTCTTCCGCTTGCCAGATCCAGCTTGACGAATGACGAGAATTCCTCACCTTTACGGTTGATCATGTTCTCAAGATAGACGGGCTGCCCTTTGCGTAACGCTTCCTTGTCTTCCGGTGTGAGCTGTACCGAACAGATTTCCTTCGGTATGTAGATTTCTCCCGTTTCCGGATTGTGGCGCGTGTATTGGAGTCCGCCTGTTACCTTATCCATAGTAACGAAGGACGAAAACAGTTCACCGTTCTTTCGTTTCATATCCTCTACAAGGATGGTGTGGCCTTCGTTCAACGCTTTGAGCTGCATGGGGGAAAGCGGTACACCACCGAGCGTCTGCTGGTTGAAAGCCTGGTCTTTCGGGAAAATAAATTCGATGCCTCTTCTTTCCGCATTATATTGCAGATTGGCATTGAATTCCTTGCCTTGATTGGATTTCATGCCATCCACGAATATCTGTTCACCGTTTTTCAGTTTTTGGATTTCCTCCGGTGTCAGAGTTACACCTTTGATTTCCTTCGGGATATAGACATGCTCCTGTCGTACGGCTACCAGTTCGTTGGTATTCTTGTCGATGGAAATCAGACACGGCTCTGTCGTGTTGCCACGCAGGTTAAGGTCAGCCACGCGTCCCATGTTCCCGCTCTCACGCAGGTTCTTCTTGTCCTCTTCCGTGAAGATATGTCCGAAATAAGGACGGTCCAGTTCCGGTTCTTTTCTGATACCGTGGATGCCCAGCATGACCTGTCCGCCGTTGGATATGAATGAAAGGCGTGCGTCCAGCTTGGCGGTCAGTACCCTAGGAATGTTGAGTGTAAGTGGCATGGTTCTGTTGGTCTTGTATCCTTTCAGCATACTGTCAAGCTGTCCGGACTGCTCCAGCATTTCCTTGGAAACGCCGAACTTGCCCAGTTCTTCCCAGTTGATCATGTTCTCGTTGTAGCGGTACGTGGGTGTCTGCTGGCGTTGCGGTTCCTGCTGTTCGCGTCCCTGTGCGGCAGCTTCCACCTGTGATACCTGTTCAGGCTGTGCCTGCGCTGTCTGTTCCTGCTTCTTTGCCATTGTTGTTTCCTCCTCTTTTGTTTGATTGTTTTTCTGATTGTTTACTTTCGGTACGATTTCATAGCGTTTCAGAAATTCCTTTACCGCGTCTGTCTTCTTGCCTTCGGCCAGGTCCTTGAGAGCCTGTTTGTTCTGCTTGTAATCGTTGAAGGTCATGCGGATAAGCCTGAAATGCGTAGGCTCTTTCAGCTGGCTCCAGAAATTCTTGATGAAGTTTTCGAGGATACTCGAATTCTTGTCGAATTTTAGGAATGAGTTCTCGTTCTTCTCTTCCGGTGCAACCGTCTGATAATTGCCTTTCTCGTCTGCCTTGCAGACTACTCCCAAACCATCCTTTGGGTCATTCTTGTTATGTACCAGCAGAAGCTCATCAATTTGTTCCACATAAGGCTTTTCCGGTTTCTTCGTCCGGCCTTGCCTTTTTTCCTTGTCAGGACTGTTCTCTTGTGCCATAATCTTTTGTTTTGAGTGACTACTTGATTTGTTTCACAGTCCAAATGTAAGATGATAAATTGAGTAAATATCTGATTTACAAATGAATGGCGTTAGATGTCATTAGGTGTCATCAAATGTCATACGAAGGATAGGAAAGAACGGGAACAGAGGAAAAAAGAAAGAAAAGAAAAAAGAATTGGATGTAGGAGTAAAAGTATAGCGAAGCCACCTGATTATGCAGATCGGAGGGAGCTGAAATCCCTGTCTTATTTCGGGATTTGATAAGCAGGCAATGTTTTATTATTGAGGAAGGTGGATTTTCACAGTATTTATGAGATCATATATGGAATATAAGGATAGCCGCCTTTGATTTACGGCTATGCGTCACGTCGGTCGCAGTTAATCCCTGTAATCTTTTCTTTAATTCTAATCCGTTTGCCGCCGCATTCTTTTTCAGGTGAATTTTCATGGCGTAAGCCATAAGGAAAATTCTCCTGAAAAAAGGAATAAATGCGGCTGGCAAATCAGGATTGGGATTTATCTTTGATGGAAGGGATAACAAGTGTTTAAAAGATTAAAATATGATAATTCATTTGATTTATTGAAATGTATTCGTATTTTTGCGAACAACAAACAGAAAGAGGGATAGAAATGATAAAAAAGAAATATACAGAAGAGCAGGAGAAGATAGCCCGTTTTGCAAAAGCGATGGGACATCCGGCACGTATAGCCATACTCCAGTTCCTGGCATCTCAGGAATGTTGCTTTTTCGGTGATATTCATGAGGAACTTCCCATTGCAAAGGCTACGGTATCCCAGCATCTGAAGGAGTTGAAAGAAGCCGGACTTATCCAAGGGGAGATAGAAATGCCGAAAGTAAAATACTATATCAACAAGGAAAACTGGGAAACAGCAAAAAGGATGTTTGCAGATTTTCTTGATCAACCTATATGCAAGAAAGAGGGCTGCTGCAAGTAAGCTCTTTTTTTGGCAAGAAAGTTCGTAGTTTTACGAATAACTAACAATAAAAATATAAAGACAATGAAAAAGATTTTATTCTTAATTGCTGCATGTTTCGCCTTTATCTCTTGCAATATGAACGCAAAGAGCGGAACTGAAGCACAGACTCAAAATGAAGTGACAGTAAAAGACCATGTAGAAGTATTGTATTTTCATGGAAAGCAGCGTTGCGCAACCTGTATGGCTATCGAAAGCAACACGAAAGCTGTGATGGAAGAAAGTTTTGCAGAGCAGATTAAAAAAGGTGATGTCGTTTTTAAGGTAATAGACATCAGCAAAAAAGAAAATGAAAAGATAGCCGAAAAATATGAGGTAACCTGGTCATCACTGTTTGTCGTTAAGTATAAGAACGGACAAGAGACATACGAGAATATGACAGAATTTGCTTTCGGAAACGCCCGTAAGTCACCGGATGTATTCAAGGCAGGTGTAGTGAAATCTGTAAATGAAATGTTGAAATAATATATAGGGCTATGGATTGGTTACAGACATTGCTGGATAACAGCTCTACTCCCGTTCTTACGGCATTCTTACTTGGACTGCTGACTGCACTATCACCTTGTCCGCTTGCAACAAATATAGCGGCCATCGGATTTATCGGAAAAGACATTGAAAACAGGAAGCGTATTTTCCGGAACGGTATGCTTTATACGTTGGGGCGTGTCCTTTCATACACCCTGCTCGGAGTGGTACTGATTATGATCCTAAAAGAAGGTTCCAGCATGTTCGGCATTCAGAAAACTATCGGAACATGGGGGGAACTCGTTCTTGGTCCGCTTCTGCTTGTTATAGGCCTGTTCATGCTCTTTGGTGACAAACTTAATCTTCCGAAATTCGGGTTTAACGGAAATGCGGAAGGTCTTGCCAGAAAAGGCGGATGGGGTGCCCTGATGATTGGAATACTGTTTGCACTGGCTTTCTGTCCGACAAGCGGAGTTTTCTATTTCGGTATGCTTATACCGATGTCTGCAACGGCTACAGCCGGTTATCTACTGCCGGTGGTATTCGCCATTGCCACAGCCTTGCCTGTACTTGCCGTTGCATGGGTTCTTGCTTTCAGTGTACAGCAGATGGGAAGTTTCTACGGTAAGATGAAGAAGGTGCAGAAATGGATGAACCTTATTGTAGGTGTGGTATTCATCATCATCGGCATCTATTATTGCTGGATAATGTATCTCTAAAACAAATTTAATAACACATAAAATATTTACGAATATGGAAATTAAAGTATTAGGTCCGGGTTGTGCCAAATGTAAATCAACCTATAATGTAATTGAGAAAATATTGAAAGAAAACAACATCGATGCAAAACTGACTAAGGTGGACGACATCATGGAAATGATGAACTACAATATCATGACTACACCTGCCGTTGTCATTGACGAGGTTGTAAAAATAAAGGGACATGTCCCTACTGAAAATGAAATCAAGGAATTGCTTGGTATATAATAAATCTTAACGCAATAGTCTTATGGACTCAAGAAAGGAACTTAAGATATTATTCTGGATAGTGGTCTTATTTGCTGCTGCCTTTTTCCTGCCTATCCGGAGTGAGACATTCAAGACTGCAATTGATGCCACACTCGATCTTGTTAAATGGTATGCTCAGGAACATGTTGTATTGTGTCTTCTGCCTGCGTTCTTTATAGCGGGTGTCATCTCTGTCTTCGTAAGCCAGGGAGCTGTACTTAAATATTTTGGAGCCAATGCAAAGAAATGGCTGTCTTATTCTGTAGCAGCAGTTTCAGGAGGTATTCTTGCCGTATGCTCATGTACGATTCTTCCTCTTTTTACGAGCATCTACAAGCGGGGCGCAGGTCTGGGTCCGGCTGTGGCATTCCTTTACTCCGGTCCGGCCATCAGTATATTATCCATCATCCTGACTGCAAGAATACTTGGTGTAGAGATGGGTATAGCACGTACTGTCGGGGCGATATCATTCTCTGTCATCATCGGTCTTATAATGTCCTTTATTTTTAGGAATGAGGAAAAGGCTAAGAAAGAAGAGCAGATGAATATTGTACCTCCTCCTGAAAAACGCCCATTATGGCAGACATCACTCCATTTTTTCACTTTAGTGCTAATTCTTGTTTTTGCCAATTGGGGAGCTCCATCATCTGATGGCACAGGAGTATGGATGGCTATATTCTCGCAAAAATGGTATATTGTTGGAGCACTTGCATTAGTGATGTGCTGGTCACTTATCAAGATTCTGAGACTTCGTGCCACATGGGTCATTGTTGCAGCACTGCTCACAGCCGTATCAACATGGTTGTCAATAGCTTTTGTGGAAAATACAAAACTAGTTCCACTTGTTCCTATGATTGTTGCCATTACATCAGTTGCTGTCATTCTGCTTTATGACAAAAATGATGACGACAACAGGGATTGGGCTATTGCTTCGTGGGGATTTGCAAAACAGATTATGCCGCTGCTTGGCGTAGGTGTGGTAACTGCCGGATTTCTTCTCGGTTCAACCCATGATAATACAGCAATAGCCGGAGTAATACCTAACGAATGGATAGAATGGGCTGTAGGCGGAAATTCCCTGCTGTCGAACTTCTTTGCAAGCTTCACCGGCGCATTTATGTATTTTGCCACATTGACTGAGGTTCCAATCATACAGGGGCTGTTGGCTTCAGGTATGGGAAAGGGTCCTGCTCTGGCTTTGCTTCTGGCTGGCCCGTCACTTTCGTTGCCTAACATGCTTGTCATCCACGGGGTAATGGGAACTAAAAAGACAGTTATCTATGTTGCTCTGGTAATCGTCATGGCTACTATTGCAGGATATGTTTTCGGGAATCTCATATAATACGGATAGAAAAAACAAATGGATATGAAAATCATTGCAATAGTTGTTTTTCTATTGTTCGGTATTACGGTCTGTTCTGCGCAGGATGCAGAACAGACCTTTTCCGGAAAGCCTGTCCTTACTCTCTTTGCGAATTATAAGGCTGGGCTTGGACACAAGAACGAGAACAGCGGATTCAACCTCGACCGTGCGTTTGTCGGTTATGAGGGATTCTTTGCCAAAGGTTTCTCAGCAAAGATCTTCATGAATGTAGAAACGATGGCCGATGAAAACGGGAATACGAAATTCAACGGATATTTGAAGAACGCACAGATAGACTGGAAAGGATACGGATTTTTCGTGTCTGCCGGACTAGTAAATCTGAAGCAGTTCTCGGAACAGGAAAATTTCTGGGGACATAGGTATATATTCAAATCTTTTCAGGAAGAATATGGAATTGTATTCTGTGAAGATATAGGACTGATTGCCGGCTATGAATTTTCTCCGGTCATTTCAGCGGATATAGCATTTACCAACGGAGAAGGACGTAAGTTCAAGAACATGGACAATCGTTACAAATATGGAGCAGGAATTACACTGAAACCGCTGAAAGGACTTATACTGAGACTGTACGGAGATATTTATGATATTCCCAAATATCTTGAAGACAACACAGTAAAGCAGGACAGACAATATTCAATAGCTTCTTTTGCAGGCTATGCCAACAAATATTTCTCCATCGGGGCCGAATACAACAGAGTCTTCAATTATAAATTTGGATCCGATACGGATGCAAACGGATATTCTGTATATACTGCTGTAAACATAATGAAAGGAGTGCATCTGTACGGTAGATTCGATTTCTTCGAAAGTGCAGGAAAGTCCGATCTTCCCAATGAAGGTCATGCCATAATTGCCGGTCTTGAATATTCTCCGATCAAGCAGGTCCGGCTCTCTCCGAACTTCCAAAGTTGGAAGGGAAAAAGCGGCAAAAGAGAGAACTATATATTATTTAATATTGAATGTAAATTATAAATTGACTAAACAATTTTCTAAAAAATGGATACTTGCGTAAGTTTTTTAGATCCAATAATGTTATTTTTGCCATACTAACATAGAATGGTATATTCATAAAAGAATTTACAGCCTGATATGTTATATTATCAACAATATAAAGAACAAAAATATGGACGAAATGGAATTGATGATGCATCTGCATCGTAATAACAAGAGACAGGGACCGGGTAGTGAAGACGCTACAAATCTTGCAGTTACACTGGCTAAGATAGATAGGGAAAAGTCCTACAAGATAGCAGACATAGGTTGTGGTACAGGCGAACAGACTATCTCTTTGGCAAAAATACTGAAAGGTAACATTATTGCAGTGGATTTGTTTGAGGAGTTTCTTGAAAAACTGAAAGAGGACAGCAAGAATGAAAATATCACGGCACATATTGAGACACTGGCTGCATCTATGGACAAGCTGCCTTTTGAAAAGGAGGAGTTCGATATTATCTGGTCGGAAGGGGCAGTTTACAATATCGGATTCAAGAACGGCATCAACTATTGGAAAGAGTTTCTCAAACCGGGAGGAATACTTGCAGTCTCTGAATTGTCATGGATAACAAACTGTCGCCCGAAAGAACTGGAAGACTTCTGGAACGGAGAGTATGCTGAAATGGACACAATAGCAGGAAAAATCAAAGCTCTGGAAGAAGCCGGATATAAGGTTCTCGGACACTTTATACTTCCTGATGACTGCTGGCTTGACAATTATTACAACCCCCTATTAGACAGCCACAAGGACTTTATGGAGAAGTTCGGCGACAATGAAGTTGCCAGAGTTATTGTTGAAAGAGATATACAGGAAGCAGACTTCTACAAGAAGTACAAGGATTATTACAGTTACGGTTTCTATATAGCACAGAAACTATAAAAAAAGCCTCCGGCGGGGTAACTCTCCGGGGGCTTCGTGCATCTGCACATTAAAAAATACATAAAATCTATATAAATAGGTTGGTTGATAAAAAATATATCGTATATTTGCGATATAAAAAATGAAAATATTATGGCATTCAGTAAAGCAGAAGAATTTGAGGAAAAAGATATTTTGGCAGCACGTTTTGCCAAGGCTCTGAGCCACCCGGCACGAATAGCAATCGTAAGATTGTTGGCTAACCACAATGCCTGTTGTTATTGTGGAGACTTGACAACGGAACTGCCAATCGCACAGTCTACCATATCACAGCATTTGAAGGTGCTGAAAGATGTAGGTCTGATAGACGGCGAGATAGCTCCACCTAAGGTTTGCTATCGTATTAACCGTGAAAACCTGCTTTTGGCAAAGAAACTGTTTTCAGAACTCTTATGATTTGATTAAGAGTTTTTTTATTGGCATAAGGTATCGTATTTTTACGATATAAAATTGGAAATATGGAACAGACATCGGCAAAAAGAGAAAAAAGAAAATCACTACTGAGAATAGCAATCCCTATCATACTATCATCCTGCCTTCAGATTTCATACGATATTACGGATATGTTCTGGGTCGGGAAATTGGGAAGCGGAGAAGTGGCGGCTGTCGGAACGGCCGGATTTTATATCAAATTGGGTTGGTCTTTGATAAGCGTGATAACCATCGGTACTATGGTATCGGTATCACACAGTATAGGGGCTGAAAAGAAGGACAGGATACAGCACTTCATATCGTGCGGAATACGCAGTACATTCGTGTTGGGGATATTCTATGCCCTGTTCGTCTTTATGCTGGCGGAGCCTCTTATATCACTTTTCAATATCGAAAGACCGGAAGTAAACACGATGGCTCAGAACTATCTGAGGATAAGCAGTATCACAGTTCTTATCATGTTTATGAACCTTTTGTTTACCGCCATTATAGACGCACACGGAAAGACACAATTCTCGTTCAGGGCGGTACTTTACGGGAATATCGTCAATATCATTCTTGACCCTCTGTTTATATTTTATTTCGGACTGGGAGTGGAAGGTGCGGCATGGGCTACGGCACTTTCACAGGGGTGTGCCATGATGTATGCGGTGTATCTTCTCAGACACAGGCTTGAACTCACCTTGAGTATAAAAGCAGTACCCCACAAGTTTCTCAGGAAAATACTTGGAATAGGTACAGCACCTGCCATGCAGCGTATTCTGTTCTCGCTTATCGGCATAGCCATCGGGCGTATCGTAAGTATATGGGGAACAGATGCAATAGCCGCACAGAAGCTGGGGCTTCAGATAGAGTCGCTCTCGTTTCTTCTTATGAACGGTCTGATGCAGGCAACCTCCATACTTATAGGGCAATATTATGGGGAAAGGAATACGGATATGATAAGGAAATGCTATCGTACAAGTATCAGGCTTGGATATTGTATCTCCATTCCTGCCACATTCATATTTTTAGCTTTCCCGGAAACCATACTGTCATTTTTCGTGAATGAGGCTGCCACCATAGAAATAGGTAGTGCCTATCTGCGTATAGTCGGCTTCTCACAGCTGTTTGCCACACTTGAAATACTTACTTCGGGAGCTTATACCGGACAGGGGCTTACCAAATATCCGGCAACCGTGAGCATCGTGTTCACCACAATGAGGATACCTCTTGCCCTTCTGCTTGGCAAAAGTCTGGGAATGGGAATAGAGGGTGTCTGGTGGAGCATATCGCTTACCAGCGTGATAAAGGGCATTGTACTTTATCTATTATATAGAAAAAGGGAAAAGGAACTTGAAAAATCAAACATACAATATAGCAGTATATGAATACACAGGATTTTTGCTTTATACTTAAACAGAACAGCCATCTGCTTAGAGAGGGGTGTTTCGGACTTGAAAAGGAAAATGTCAGGGTCAATCAGGACGGTACGCTTGCCCTGACTCCACACCCGGCAGTATTTGGCGACAAGGGGAAGCACCCTTATATAACCACCGACTTTTCAGAGAGTCAGGTGGAAATGATAACTCCGCCGCTGCCAAGTGTAGGAGAGGCTTTGGGATTTATGGAAACGCTGCACGATGTGGTGACGGAGAATATCGGCGATGAGCTTCTCTGGCCTCAGAGCCTTCCTCCTGTATTGAAGGAGAATCAGGAGATACCCATTGCACATTATTCGGGAGAGTTCAAGGACAAGGAGTATTACCGTCAGAAACTTGCCGGAACCTACGGAAAGGAAAGGCAGCTTATTTCGGGAATACACTTCAATTTCTCTTTCTCGGAAAAACTGATGGACGTTCTGCTGAAAAGCGGTGTGTGCGGCAGCTCTATGGAGGAGGTCAGGGAAACAGTATATTTCCGTGTGGTGAGGAACTTTCTCAAATACCGCTGGCTTTTTATCTGGCTGTACGGTGAATCTCCGCTTGCGGAAGAAACCCTGAATGTGATTTCGCTTAAAACGGGAGAAAAGCAGCCCATGAAGTGTGGGGTAAGCCTCAGTCTGAGGACAAGTCCGTTGGGGTATCGTAACCGTGAGGAATTCTTCATCGATTATTCCTCACTTGAAGCCTATAATATGTCTATTGACAAACTGATAAGGGAAAACCGTATTGACGGACCTCACGAGCTTTATCTTCCGGTTCGTATCAAGTTTCTGGAAAAGGATAATGGTTCTCCTTCCTACATTGAGGTACGAATTGTGGATCTTGACCCGTTTACAAAATCGGGGGTATGCGCAAGTGCCATTTATTTTTCTCACCTTCTGCTTGTCTATTCTCTGCTGAAGGAGGAGAACGGAAGTCTTACGGAGGAAGAACTGCAAAGGGCTACCTGTAATCAGGATATGGCTTCATGCTATGGAAGAGACGAAAAGAAGGAGTTGAAATGCTGCTCGACCACTGTACAGCAGAAAGCTACTTCTATTTTAGAAGATATGGAGAGGATTCTTTCAGAATATGGGGTGCTTGACAATGAAACCTACCGTCAGGAGATGCAGCACAATCTGTATCTTGTACAGAATCCTGAGAAGCGTATAGGCATGGTGCTGTATGAGAACATAAACAGGGTGGGGTTTGTACCGTTCCATCTGGAGAAGGCAAGACAGTATAGGGAAGCCACCATAAGCGGAGGTTACAGATTTCATGGACTGGAGGATATGGAAATGTCCACACAGCTTCTGCTGAAGGCTGCAATACTTAAAGGGGTAGGTTTTGAAATACTTGACCGTAAGGAAAACTTCATACGTCTGTTTGACGGTAAAAAGGAGGAATATGTGATGCAGGCAACCAAGACCTCTTTGGACTCATACGTGTCTGTATTGATGATGGAAAATAAGGTGGTAACGAAGAAGGTGCTGGAACGTGCCGGAATAAGCGTGCCGGGCGGTTATGAATACACGTCACCGGAGGCAGGTATGGCAGACTACCGTATGTATGCAGGGAAACCTGTGGTAATCAAGCCTAAGTCCACCAATTTCGGATTGGGTATAACCATACTGAAGCATAACTATGATGAAACGGACTTCAAGGCAGCCTTGCAGATAGCCTTTGAGCATGACAACACGGTGCTTATAGAGAAGTTCATACCGGGAAGGGAGTTCAGGATATTCATCATCAATGATGAAGTGGTAGGTATCCTTCACCGTGTTCCGGCAAACGTGACGGGTGACGGTGTTCTGAATATCGGACAACTGATAGACAGGAAGAATGAAGATCCGCTCAGAGGTAAAGGATATCGCACCCCTTTGGAGAAAATTAGAAAGGGGCGTGAGGAGGAAATGTTTCTGAAGCAGCAGGGAATGGATTTCAACACTGTACCCAAAGAGGGGGAAGTGGTCTATCTTCGTGAGAACTCCAATATCAGTACGGGAGGAGACAGCATAGATTTTACAGACGATATAGACGACTCGTACAAGGCTATTGCTGTGGAAGCTGCCAAAGCTCTGAACGTGAAGATTACCGGGCTGGATATGATGATACAGGATATTCATGCTCCTGCCACACCGGATAACTATGCGATCATTGAAATGAACTTCAATCCTGCCATACATATACACTGTTATCCGTTCAAGGGCAAGAACAGACACCTGAACCATAAGATGATCAGGGCTTTGGGATTTTAAAGACAGTGCAGACAATAAAAAGGATATAACCTATCCTTTTTATTATAGGTTAAACCAACGTATATTTACGATTTAAAATATATATAATCACATGGAACATATTACATACATCGGAGAAGTTGTTGAAAAGTTGGCGGATCATTCGTCATTCCCTGAACTTTTCATCAAATATGAAGAAGGAGACCCGATACCTTCAGGTAAGGCCATACATGAGATAATAGAACTTTGCCGTGCAGTCCTGTTTCCGGGATATTATGGAAATCATACGGTAAACAGCCAGACACTCACTTTTCATCTTGGGGTGACACTGGAGAAGCTGAGCAATATCCTGACGCAGCAGATACAGGCGGGTATGCTTTTCGGAAATGAGAATATGAAGGAAAGGATAAAGGGAACTCCCTGCTGCCAGACGGCAAGAAAGTATGCCGAGAGGTTCATACGGAGCCTTCCCGAAATGAGAAGGGTGCTGGCAACGGACATTCATGCAGCCTTTGACGGAGATCCGGCAGCTACCTGTATAGGAGAGATAATATCCTGCTATCCTGCCATCAGAGCCATTTCAAACCACAGGATTGCCCACGAGCTATATAAAATGGAGATACCGCTCATACCGAGAATTATCAGTGAGCTTGCCCATTTTGAGACAGGGATAGATATTCATCCGGGTGCTGAGATAGGAGAATATTTCAATATAGATCATGGAACCGGAATCGTGATAGGGCAGACTTGTATCATCGGGAATCACGTCACACTGTATCAGGGTGTCACACTCGGTGCAAAAAGTTTCCCGACTGACGAAAACGGAAATCCGATAAAGGGAATACCACGCCACCCCATATTGGAGGATAATGTGACGGTATATTCAAATGCTACCATATTGGGGCGTATAACAATCGGCAGGGGTGCTGTTATCGGGGGTAATCTCTGGGTAACAGAAGATGTGGAACCATACGGAAAAAGAGTACAGAAAAAATAATCTGATAAATATGAGCAATATAAAGGACAATTTGCTGCAGCTTATAGGCAAGACTCCATTGGTGCGGCTTTCTAATATATATAAAGATGAATACGGAACGGAAATCATAGCCAAAGTGGAATATTTCAATCCGGGAGGCAGTGTAAAGGACAGGGCAGCCTATGCGATGATTGAAGCAGCGGAAACTTCCGGGAAATTAAAAAAAGGGGGTACAATCATTGAACCTACAAGCGGGAATACCGGTATCGGTATGGCTTGGATTGCAGCCCTAAAAGGATATAGAACGATACTGACAATGCCTGAAAGTATGAGTCTTGAACGCAGGAAACTATTGGCGTTCTTGGGGTGTGAAGTAGTTCTGACACCAGCCGCTTCCGGTATGAAAGGAGCTTTGGATAAGGCAGAAGAACTGCAAAGGAATACTCCCGGATCTATTATATTACAACAGTTTTCTAACTCAGCCAATCCTATGGTTCACTACAATACAACAGCAAACGAGATTATGGAGGATTCGGACGGAGTGTTCGATGTTTTTGTTGCTTGTGTAGGTACAGGAGGAACAATAACCGGAACAGGAAAAAGACTGAAGGAGTTAAAGCCGAATGTTAAAATAGTAGCAGTAGAACCGGAATCATCAGCCGTTTTGTCAGGAAGGCAGGCTGGAAAGCACAGTATTCAGGGCATAGGTGCCGGATTTATCCCTGATAACTATGATTCAAGCACAGTAGATAAAATTATTCAGGTAAAAGATAAAGAGGCTTTTGATATGATGCACAGTTTGGCGGAAAAAGAGGGGCTTCTTGTCGGAGTATCTTCCGGTGCAGCAGTTTCAGCCGCTGTTAAACTTGCCTCAAACGATTCTTATAAAGGGAAAAGGATAATTGTACTATTACCTGATACTGGAGAGAGATACCTTTCTATGAATATTGCAAGTATTCATGACTTGGAAGATTACTGATTTATCTACTACAAAAAGTATTTTATAGATTTTAACGCCTTACAAATGCCTCTGAGAAGGGGTAAATTTGAAAGAATGTACTTTTTATAGGAGACTCATCTATAATAATATTTTATGAGATACGGTTTGCTGATACTCATAAATGTAGAAAAACGAATAATTTGTACTGATTTACGATACAGAAAATTAAACACATATTATAAATATGAAAATCAATGATTCAAAATTATATGGAAGAGTTATATTTGGATATATCATTGTTTTTTTTATTATAGCATGTATATCTTTAATTTTTATATATCAGAAGATTAAGCTAGAGGACATAAATAATAAGCAATATCAAATAAATTTAGTTCATAGCAAAATATCTGTTTTACCTTTATATGTCAATAAATTATCATCTTTAAGCGAGTCTGTATTTACATGGAATTATAGAGACTATTTAGAATATCAAAGGAATCGTTTGTTTACAGATAGTATTTTACAAGATATAAAAATACATTGTAATAGTTTTATCCATATTGAGCAAGTTGATTCTTTATGTAATATGTTAGAGCAAAAAGAATATTCTCTTTTGCATATCATGAGAACTATTAAGTCCAAAGAAAAGTCAGACAGTTTATTTTTTGAATCCCAAATTCCTAAAAAGAGTTTTAAAACACGAACAGTAACGAGAAAGAAGAAAGGTTTAGCTGGATTTTTTGGAAAAACCGAAACAGTTCAAGAACCATATTATGTGATAGAATATTCAGAATTAAAGAAAAAAACAAATATAGATCATAATAATTATCTGATTCAGATAGAGATGGAATCAGATAGTTTAATCATGAAAAATAAATTGATAAATAATCAATTGAGTGAACTTTTATGTGCTTTAGATGATGATATTCAAAAGAAATTTATTGAATATAATAAAGAAATTATAAATGCTCAAAAAACGGCTTTTCGCTTATTCTCTATAGTTATAATCATAGCTATAATTTTATTATTGCTCTCCTTTTTTATTATACGTTCGGATTTTAATAAAGAAGAAACTATTAAAAGAAAATTTAAACAGGCTATTAAAGAGAATGTAGATTTACTTGAAATGCGCAAGCAAATTATTTTAACTATTTCTCATGATGTACGAGGCCCACTTGGTAATATATATAACTGTGCCGATTTGGTTTCGGAAACACGAGAAAAGAAAAAGCGCGAAATCTATTTAGATGACATCCGTCATTCTTGCCAACACGTCCTACATTTAGTTAACGATCTGATGGATGCTTACCGAATTAATGACGTCGGTAGCTTACGTAATGATGCACCTTTTCATCTAAATCGTTTTTTGCTGCGCATTTCAGATGAATTCTCCCGTAAATCGGTTTCAAAAGGTCTGATTCTATATTCGAAACATAATGGTTCAAATGTAACTGTAAATGGAGACGCGGACAAACTTGAACAAGTACTAGACAATCTGCTTACAAACGCTATCAAGTTTACATCCAAAGGAAATATCTGTTTCCATACTGAATATTTAGAAGGAAAACTGTTGATTGAAATAAGGGATACAGGTATCGGAATGGATGAAGAGACGCTTAAAAAAATATTTTCTCCCTTTGAACGTGCTGCGCAGAATGTTAATTCTGAAGGTTTTGGTTTAGGTCTTTTTCTGACTAAGGGACTTGTTAAAGTCCTTGATGGAACAATAAATGTAGAAAGTAAGCTTGGTAAGGGGAGCGTGTTCAAACTTGAATTTCTTTTACCAGAAACGGATGAGCTTGTGCACGAATGTAATTCTTATAGTGAGTCTATAAACATTTTGCCGAAAAGTGTACTTGTTGTGGATGATGATCCTATATTGCTAAAAATAGCGGAAGACATGCTTGGGCGTAATGGCATAACTTGTACGACCTGTATGAATGTACGGGATGTAGTAACAGCTATTAGACAATCAGATTATGATATGATACTTACTGATGTACAAATGCCGGATACCGATGGGTTCGTTCTGTTAAGATTGCTCCGAAATTCAGACATAGGAAATTCAAGAACCATTCCTGTTGCAGTCATGACTGCCCGTGGTGACGGAAATTCCGGAATCTATGAAAAAGAAGGATTTGCAGGTTGCATTCATAAACCGTTCAATATTCATGCATTACTTACTTTTTTATCAACAGTCATGTTTCAAACAAAAATTTCTCAAACTGGAGATTTTGACTTCTCTTGTCTGTTAGATAATACAGATGATTATGAACATATGATGTCTCTTGTTATCATGGAATCAAGAAAAGAAATTGAGGAACTTAAAACAGCCATAAAGACAACCAATCGTGAATCCATGAGAAAAACAATACATCGAATGATGCCTGTATGGGAGATACTAGGGAAAGAGCATATGTTGCGTGATTTTCAAGAAAGGTTGCACGATATGAATACTAGTGATGAAACTATTTGTGAGCAAGGCATTCAAATTATAGAGTGGATTGAAAAATTAATTAAAGAAGCAGAGAATGAACTGAAGAAATATGAAAATACTGATAGTTGAAGACAATATGATACTCTGTGGCTTGATTGAAAAATGGCTGCAGAAGGCTGGTTATGATGTATTGACGGCTATAGATGAACCTGGCGCACGTTGTATCCTAAAAAGAAATGAAGTAAATATGGTATTGGGAGACGTACGTCTGCCGGAAGGTGACGGTATCAGCCTTCTGGAATGGATGATGCGTTCTAAGATGGAAGTTCCATTTATTGTCATGACAGATTATGCTTGTATCACGGATGCAGTCCGTGCTATCAAACTCGGCGCTAAGGATTATTTGCAAAAGCCTGTTCATCAAGAGCAACTGATAGAATTAGTGCATAGTATGCTTAAGCAGCCTGTTATTGTACGTAAAGAGCGTTCTTTTGTAGAACGTACCAGCGAAGCTGCCAGAAAAGCCGCTTCACTGGCTCGTCGAGTGGCTCCTTCGGATCTTTCTGTTATGATACTTGGTCCGAGTGGAAGCGGTAAAGAGGTGATAGCCCAGATGATTCACCGTTATAGTGACAGGCGTGACAAACCCTTTGTTGCCGTCAATTGTGGAAGCATACCTAACGATTTACAGGCTTCTGAATTTTTTGGTGCGGTCAAAGGTGCTTTTACAGGAGCCGTTTCAGATAGAAAAGGACATTTTGAAACAGCCAATGGAGGAACTTTATTTCTGGATGAAG
>OLIT01001070.1_pt1 | contig 25190 bp, 24 predicted proteins | sample 1601341 | NCBI WGS metagenome assembly OLIT01 (sample SAMEA2452121, study PRJEB22498) | human gut metagenome | biome: human feces; feature: human gut; material: feces | place: Australia | collected 2012
CAGTCGCTATTGTTGGATATAAAGGTTTAATACCTGTAGTTGGCCGAATGCTTACCGTTTTTACATATATCCGCATAAATGCGTCTGAACGTCAGGGATATGACGTTTCACAGTAGTGTTTTATCCAATTCATAAAGCACTTAATGCGCCGGCATAATTTATATATGAGAAAAAAATCCGGCTCAAAACCGAAGTGGATTTGAGCCGGCTGTTACATCTGAAAATCAATCATCTTTAATCTATTATCTTTGTAAAGAGAGTATGCAAAACGTTAATAGCCAACAAATGCAGAAGCGTGACTATGAGTAAAATTACATTGTATGGTAAATCCGTGTTATATTATTTATATCTGCACCTGCAATGCCATAAACGCCATTATTGCATATCTCTCTTTACCACAACTGAATATAAAGACATATTCACCGTTTGCATCACTGCAAAAGCGGCTTTAATACACAACTTATTCCCAATAAAATTAACTAACTCTTATATAACAACCATCAACAAGTCTCTATATTTTATCAATTATGTTATTAGAAAAAACTAACCTATACCGTTCGACATCTGACGATACGGAATGTCAAGACCATGCTAAAAGCCGTTGTTTCAAGGGTCATGTCATAATATATGTTCAAGGCCCTCAGTGTTCTTTCTGATTTCATCGTCAGACAATGAATAATTCATCAAGTCGCCGTTGAGGTACTGCTCATATGCCGTCATGTCTATAAGACCGTGACCGCTGAGGTTAAACAATATCACTTTCTGTTCTCCGCTCTCCTTACATTTTACGGCTTCACGTATCGTTGCTGCTATGGCGTGACAGCTTTCAGGAGCAGGAACAATACCTTCTGTACGTGCAAAGAGCAGTCCTGCATCAAACGATTCGAGCTGCGGAATGTCAACACCACGCATCATCTTGTCCTTTAGCAACTGCGACACTATGACTCCGGCGCCATGATAGCGCAATCCTCCGGCATGAATGTTGGCTGGCTTGAAGTCGTGACCAAGCGTAAACATCGGCAATAAAGGAGTATATCCTGCCTCGTCGCCAAAGTCATACTGAAATACGCCACGTGTGAGCTTTGGACAACTTGCCGGCTCAGCAGCAATAAATTCGGTATTCTTTCCGTCCTTGATATTATGACGCATAAACGGAAAAGCAATTCCGCCAAAGTTTGATCCGCCTCCAAAACATGCTATGACCATATCAGGATATTCACCTGCCATATCCATCTGCTTCTCTGCCTCTAGTCCGATGACGGTCTGATGAAGAGCAACATGATTAAGAACCGACCCCAGAGTATATTTGCAATGCGGAGTGGTTGTAGCAAGTTCTATGGCCTCAGAAATAGCCGTACCCAGCGAGCCCTGATGCATAGGGTCGCGTGTTATGATGTCCTTTCCGGCACGTGTCGACATAGAAGGCGACCCTGTCACCTCGGCACCGAACGTGCGCATAAGTATGCTGCGATACGGCTTCTGTCTCATGCTTATCTTTACCTGATAAACGGCCGCTTCAAGTCCAAACACCTTTGCCGCGTAACTCAAGGCTGCGCCCCACTGCCCTGCACCGGTCTCAGTGGTAACGTTAGTTGTACCCTCCTGCTTGCAATAATAGCACTGGGCAAGAGCCGAATTTATCTTATGGCTTCCTAATGGATTAACACTCTCGTTCTTGAAATAAATGTGAGCCGGAGTGTCCAATGCCTTTTCAAGTGCATAGGCGCGGACAAGCGGTGTAGAACGATAATATTTATACATGTCAAGCACTTCGTCAGGAATGTCAATCCAGGCATGTTCCTGGTCAAACTCCTGTCGACAACACTCCTCACAGAACACGGGGTACAAGTCTTCAGCCTTAAGAGCCTTTTTCGTTGCAGGATTAAGAGGCGGCAGAGGTTTGTTAACCATATCTGCCTGTATATTGTACCACTGTGTGGGTATTTCATCTTCTTGAAGTATAAACCGTTTTTGCCTTGTCATCATAGTACGTTTGTTTCTGTTTGTTACTTTCATTAAGTATTGGACGCAAATTTAATATAAAATTTGATTAAAAACAAAATATTTTCAAAAAATTCACTCAAAAAAGTTACGATATGGTCCTACACCTTATTATATAACGACAAAAAGTCAGCAATTTAGGTTTTTACGGCTAAAATAAAACTTAAAAACATCAACACAGATTACAAATAAAATGCTTATGGCTCATTGTCCTTTACAAAAAAACACTAACTTTGCACCATGCTTATTCTGACAACCGTATTAATTTACTTTGCCGTTCTATTCGGCATAAGCCGTCTTACATCACGCAAGGCCGACAACGAAACATTCTATCGTGCCAACCGCAAGTCGCCATGGTACATGGTTGCTTTCGGCATGATCGGAGCGTCGGTTTCGGGTGCAAGTTTCGTGTCTGTTCCAGGTATGGTGATGCACATGGACATGACATATATGCAGACATGCATAGGTTTTATTCTCGGATATTTTGCTGTAGCTTTCATATTGCTGCCTGTCTATTATCGGCTTAACCTTACAACCATCTATTCGTATCTGCGCGGACGGCTCGGTCCGCGGTCGTATAAGACAGGTGCAGCATTTTTCATTCTGTCCGACCTTACGGCCGTGGCTGTCAAATTCTATGTTGTGTGCATCATCCTACAGCGCTTTGTGCTCGACGCCTATGGCGTTCCTTTCGCCGTAACGGTGCCCGTACTGATGTTCCTGATATGGCTATACACCCACAAGGGCGGAATAAAGACACTTGTATGGACCGACACTGTACAGACTGCGTGCATGCTGGGTGCACTCGTGCTGATAATAGTGAAAGTGGCGGGGGCTCTCGACATGAACATAACCGAGGCGGCAAGGGCTGTGGCTGCCGACAGCCATAGCCGGATGTTTGTGTTTGACGACTGGATGTCGACGCAGAACTTTTGGAAACAGCTCATAAGCGGAGCGTTCATTGTCATAGTGATGACAGGACTAAACCAAAACATGATGCAGAAAAATCTTACGTGCAAAACGCTCGGCGAGGCTCGCAAGGACATGTGTGCCTACGGCTTTGCCTTTGTGCCTGTCAATCTGCTGTTTCTTTGTCTAGGCGTGCTGCTAATGATGCTTGCCAAGCGTAACGGAATGGCCCTGCCCGACAGTCCGGACGAGCTGTTGCCCATGTTTGCGGCAACAGGCTTACTAGGCCCAACCGTAGTTGTTCTGTTCATGATCGGCATCGTGGCTGCGTCGGCAAGCACGGTCGACTCATCGCTCACTGCCCTTACGACAAGCTATTGTGTAGACATAAAAGAAAAGCCCGACGACATCGGTCTGCGCCGGCGCGTACACGTGGGCATAGCCCTGCTGTTTGTGGTGTTTATTCTTCTGTTTAAGGCGATAAATTCGACTAGCGTAATTGATGCGATATACATTCTTTGCTCCTATACATACGGTCCGCTGCTGGGGCTATTTGCCTTCGGACTGCTGACCAAAAGACAGGTTACGGACAAGGCCGCACCTTACATCGCCGTAGCCTCGCCGCTGATATGTCTGGCAGCAAACTATATTGTACCTGCTGCAACAGGATATAAATTCGGCTACGAACTGCTGCTGCTCAACGGAATGATAACCTTTGCCGGACTATGGCTCAGCGGACTGAGAAAAAACACTGCCTCAAACTAAGCAATGTGGTAAAACATGGCAGAAAAAGACAATAAGCAGGCACGAAACAGCTTTTTATCATGATTAAACGCCTGCTTATTAAATTTGTTTTGTAATTTTGCACCACACAATCAATTTAAGGTAAAAATAATTTCCCGATAATATTATGGAATGGATCAACGGACTATTCACCACCCACTCTGCCCTGCAGACAATAGTGATACTGTCGCTCATCATAGCGGCAGGTCTGGCCTTGGGCAAAATTCACGTTAAGGGCATATCGCTCGGGGTGGCCTTTGTTTTTTTCGTAGGTATTGTGGCCGGACATTTCCAGTTGAGTGCAGACAAAGGCATGCTCGACTTTGCCGAAACATTCGGACTGACGATGTTTGTATATACGCTCGGACTTTATGTGGGCCCAAACTTCTTCGGACTGATGCGCCATGAGGGCATTGCAGCCAATCTGTGGAGCTTGGGCGTAATAGCACTAGGCACAATATTGGCCCTGATTCTGTGCCTGATTTTACCCGTCAGTCTGCCGGATATGGTGGGCATTCTGTGCGGAGCTACAACCAACACACCGGCACTGGGAGCCGCACAGCAGGCACTCGAGTCTGCCGGACTGCCTAGCGGAGGAGCTGCGCTAGGCTGCGCCGTAACCTATCCGCTTGGCGTTGTGGGCGTTATACTGGCAATGATAATTATAAGAAAACTGCTAGTAAAGCCCAAAGACCTCGAACCGCGCATAACCATGGAGGAAGACAACACATACGTGGCGCAGTTTGTGGTGATTAATCCTGCACTTGAAGGAAAAACACTGGCTCAGGTGTCGCAGATGTCGCACATCAAATTCATAATATCGCGTATATGGCGTGACGGCGAAGTGATTGTGCCGCTGGCCAACACTCAACTGCACATCAACGACAACGTGCTGGTTGTAACCACGGCAGACGAAATTCCGTCGATGGAAATTCTGCTCGGAAAGAAGATTGAGACAGACTGGAACCAAAAGAAGATAGACTGGAACGCCATTGACGCCCAAGTAGAAAGCCGCGTCATCGTGATATCGCGCCGAGTGCTCAACGGCAAACATCTGGGACAGCTGCACCTGCGCGACACTTACGGAGTGAACGTCAGCCGCATACTTAGAGGCGACATCAAGCTGCTTGCCACCGACGATATCCGCCTGCAATACGGCGACCGCGTAACCGTGGTTGGCGCACCTGAAGATATCAACCATGTGGAAGGATTCTTAGGCAATGCCGTTCAGACGCTCAACGAGCCTAATCTGGCCGCCATATTCCTCGGCATAATGCTCGGTCTGGCACTCGGAACCATACCGCTCAGCCTGCCCGGAATGAGCGCCCCCGTGCGCCTCGGCATAGCCGGAGGCCCCATTGTGGTAGGCATACTTGTAGGCTCGCTCGGTTCGCGTGCCCACTTCATAAGCTACACCACTCCGTCTGCATCGCTCATGCTGCGCAAACTGGGGCTTTCGCTCTATCTTGCCTGTCTTGGGCTAGAGGCCGGATATCAGTTCTTCGAGACCGTTGTACGCCCCGAAGGTCTGCTATGGATAGGCATCGGATTTGTGCTTACAGTCGTGCCTGTGCTAATCATTGGTGCCGCTGCACTGCTCACCCGCAAATACGACTTCGGCACTATATGCGGCATTCTGTGCGGCTCTATGGCCAATCCTATGGCATTGAGCTATGCCAACGACACACTGAAAGGCGACTCGGCCTCAATCAGCTATACATCGGTATATCCGCTCGGTATGTTTGTCCGTGTAGTCATAGCCCAGGTGCTGGTGATGTTTCTGGTTTAACCATAATTTTTTAAATCACAAAGAAACAGACGTTACGGTCAGTAGACCAATACATAAAAAGATAAAATATTGCAGCAAAGACACGTTTCACTTTGCTGCAATATTTTTATTTTTGCTTACTATCTGAATTTTAAAAACGTTCTAAAACCGCAGTATTTTTAAATTAAAATCTTTTGTCGGTAAATTCGCAGAAATACGTGTGCAAACGCAAGCATCACGTTCACAACACTTTACAAATAACCTACAGTGTTGTGTGCAATAAGACATGACTGAAAAATGCCTAAAAACAGCTGAAAAAGGCAATAATAACAGCCGTTTTACAAGCTAAAAACAGGTCTGTTTTCACTCGTAAAGCGGCCGTTTACCATACAAAACCATACGGTTTAGCATGGATTGTAAATATTATTTATCATCAAAAGGTTATTTGCAGCTTAATAAATTCTATTTCATCTGAAAATTCAGACATAGCCATAATATCATTATGCCATATATTCATCCAAACATGATGCATAATGAAACGTGCCAAAGGCATTTCTGTTTGTCAAGAATAATTACATGCGCTGCAACCACAGACATAACAGGCAGCCCTCAAATTGAAGTAGAATCACTTATTGCCGTTGCTGTTCTTTTCGAGCCACTGCAGGCGTCTCATGTCAGGCAGATGCTTTATCGAGAAATCCTCAAACGTGGCCTTAAATCCGTCACCGTCAGGACACGCTCCCATCAGTCCTACCATTACAGGATGATTGTCCTGAAGCCATGCGTTGCGCATCATGGTATAATTCTTGTCGTCGAACGAATAGAATATCTCAACGGCATCAAGTCTTCTTACAGCTTTAATCCAGACATACTCAACAGGCTTGTCAAGCGGAATGATGCTCCAGTCGCTTGTATGATGTGTTACGACGGTGCTGAGGTTATATTTGCCGTCGACAAACTCAATACCTGCCTTGATATAGTTTTCGTGGTCAATACGTATCATCAGTCCCGCCTGGTCGAAACGTGTCTTGTAACTGCCCGAAATCTTTACTTTAGCCTCGAACTCACCGCCACGCAAAGTGTAAAGGAAAGGAGCATCGTCAACCGTAAATCCGTAATGAGATATACGCCAATAATCAGTGTGCGGCGTAACGTCCATAACGAGCGAATTGTTCTTTATCTCCCACTGTTCAGGCTCGTTAAACCATTGCATCTTATCCAACGACTGAGCTGCTCCGGGTAAAGATGCAGCTAACATTGCTCCACATAACACCATAAGTCTTTTAATCTTTTTAATTATCATAACAAAATCGTTCTTTTTTGATTATCTTTGCAAATGTAAGGCATTGTCCCTTAACTCACAATAATTAAAAATAACCATTTTACGGCCTGATGAAGAACACCATAGACATATTGAACAGAGAATTTTCAAGACAAAACTACTCTGATGAACAAGCCTGCAACAGCGATATGGCTGAGATTAAAGGCGTAGCATCCAACTACGCACGAATAGAGAATGCCATTGCCGTGCTGAGCGACCTGCGCGCCGACATGAGCTATATATGCTACGGCGGATTCGCCAACATATTCGGACTGGGCAAGGATGTAAAAGAAGGAACGTTTGAATCTATATGGGAGAAGGATATTTTCAGCCGTATTCATCCCGACGACCTTGACCGTAAACATGCTCAAGAGCTGTGCTTCTTTCATTTTATAAAGCAGCAGCCGCGCCAGAAACGCCGTGACTATTATCTGATGAGCAAACTACGCATGAGAACAGCCACCAACAGCTACATACCAGTGATGCACCGCATGTTCTACATCTTCGGCAAATCAGGCGAAACATTACGCATGGCTCTCTGCCTTTACAGTCCGCTTATAGCCGACTTTCAGGCAGGATGCCTTATTATAGATTCTTCTGACGGACATATAATAGAAACTGAAAAACAAGACAACGACAGCATATTGTCGGCCAGAGAAAAGCAAATATTGGGACTTATAGACAAAGGCATGACAAGCAAGGACATTGCCGAGATGCTTTATATAAGCATCAACACGGTGAGCCGCCACCGTCAGGACATACTTGGCAAACTGCAGGTGAAAAACTCGATTGAGGCGTGCAGAATAGCCAAAGAACTGAAAATAATCTGACGCGGACAACGGCTGGAATCATAATGTCACAGCAGAATAATACCGACACAAAGACCGAAGACAGACACAAGACTGATACCGAATCCATAACAACGTTAGGGAAATCCCTAACCATTTGTAGGGAAAACAATGATATATGTCGTCACATTTATGCCTATCTTTGCAGCAGAGAAAAACGAAAGTCCGCAGACATAAATAGTCAAGGCTCAAGAATATAAAAAAAAGAATAATAACCATTAAAGATAGGAGACAACGTGATGAGAATATTCAGACTTTTACCATTGATAATGCTTCTCACGCTGACATGCGTAACAACAGAAGCCTCAACCATGGGCGAAACAATTCGTATGGAACAGCCTAGAGGCAAAAAGCACCACAAGAAAAAGCCTCACCACAAGGCACCGCCACACCACAAGAAACGTCCGGCACCACACAGAAGGCCTCACGGAGTGGTGATTCACCATAATCACATACCTTACATTTATTCAAACGGAAGATATTATTGCGACCGTGGTGGATCGTATGTAGTTGTCAGGCCGTCAATAGGAATGATTGTTCCCAGCCTTCCTTATGGTTACGTTAAGGTTAAGCGCCCGCACGGAAGAACGGGTTACGCATTCGGCGGAGTGGTTTACGAGAAAATTACTTCTAACGGAGCATTTAAGTTCAAAATTGTCGGTTTCTTATAAACATAAATCCCAAACCTAAAATGATATAAACCCGAAACCTAAATAATGCTTTAATTTTGAATATAAAAAGAAAGTATGAACGCAGCAATAACCCCATGCGCGTTCATACTTTTGCTTATATTAATGCCTTGCCATTTTTATTTGTCAATGAAGGCAGCCACTCTTGACTGCATAGTCCTTAAACATATTCTGATGTCATAATATTGCTGGAAATAAATCAGACTAAGATTTTTTTATATCAGGAAATTCTTTTATAGGGTCCATTCTGTTTTACAAAAAAATCTGTCAGCATTCCGGAATGTGATGTGTTGCGTTTATGGAACAACATACAATCTGAAACACCGACAGACAGGTCTCATGATAATATTACTTTTATGCTTAAATTTTCATTCTGTCCCACACTTCATGAACAGCTTTCATCATATCCGAATACATCTTTTCGTGCGTGTCGCCTGTATTGGTTGGATGCCAGCTGTCAATAACCATCTTATGAGTTTGTGGCGAATAATATACCCAGTTGTTGAGTTTTACCAAGTCTGTAAGATAATGCTCTGCAACAAAATCCTTTATTGCTCCTGAAGCGCCACAACACAAAAGTATATTTGCGTCGTAGGCAGCAATCTGTTTCACCAGCAAGTCTTTATAACGCTCCATATACGACTTCAACACAGAAGTTTCAATGCTGCTAGTACCTACCTGCTTTTTGCAGTTTACACGGGCAACAGGTGCCTGGTCGTAAAAGGGCTGATAAACGTCTTGGCTGTCTATTTCGGCAAACGACTTTGCATGACCGTTGGCGTCAATGGTCAGCAATCCGTAAACCCAACGCATGAGATTCTTGTAGAATGGCGCTGAAACCACGACATTATTTTCGCCAGAGAAGTTATTACGTCCTGTCTCAGCACGTATGTCCCATGCTTCCTCATCATTAAGGTCTTTAGTAAGTATCAACACACGCCTCTTGGCACGCTCCCATATAACATCCTCATTACCCGGTTCACGGCTCCAGTAGCCGTCATTATAAACAAACCTGCCTCGATAAAGCAGTCCGTCAGGTGCAAGTTCGTTACCATCGCCATTAGCAACAGAACGCTTACGCCATTCTGCAAAAAGAATATCTTCAAATTGCTTATAATTCATATTCTATCCGTTTAATTTAATCATAATTGAATTACATCTGACTTTTGAAATATACAGAATTTTCAAACAAAAAGAAGTCACATTAAACTTACTGTTTGTTTTCATTCAACATCGCATGGCTATTATATTAATTAAAACAGCCCTGCAATGACGTTCCAAAACCATGTCATAACCTTTATTGTCAGCAATACAAGGAAATAAATAATTACGCACAGCATAACTATGAGAACAGCCATCCTCACTGCCTTGCGGTTTACTTCACTTATAATCTTTTTGTCGCCTTCAACAAATCCGACAATCAGTTTAAAATTCTGAACGAACGACTTGTTGAACACGTCAATGACATCACCGATATAAAATGGAATGAGTCCCATAGCAATATCGCACAGAGCATTATAAATCACCGCCAGCGTCAACGGCACCGACCGTATCTTAACTGCACTGACATAAATGTAAGGCAGCGTAAGCAACTGTGTGAGTAAGTCACCAAATCCTTCAAGCAAAAAGCCCAACACTGCATCAAGATAATATTTATCCATCAACCGCGCAATCCTTTCTGCAAGTTGGTAGGATTTGGATGATTTTATTTCATACTCTGAAAGATTCATATTCATTTAATCATATATAAAGAATCATTAGTGAACAATAATGTTTATAAAATTACTTATTCTCCAATTTCTCCCAAATACTCTTATAAAGCTTAAGATAAGACTGCTTAATTATAGGCCAAGCTAAACAATGTTTAGGCAAGGTTCTGATACTGTGGCATTTGGGGCATGGCTGGGGCATTGAATATATGCTTGCGGCATATTCAAAGTCCGGAGCCAGAAAATTATTACCACACTCGGTACAATGAAATTTAATATATCCTCTAAACATAGTCTTTACTTTTTAGTTCAACATTGATTTTCGGTCCAAATATACTATCACTGATATGCCATAATGAAGCATAAGGTCAATAATCTGAACGGAATTATCAACGAAATTAGAGAACTATATTATTTTCACAGTGCCGGAGAGTGGTTGCCTTTATTCGTACCTTTGGGATGATTTACACATGGTGCAGCTGTCATCATCATTATCGACGGGAACTTTTTTCCGCAATATTTACATGTATATTCACTCTTCTCAGTGCCCTCATAAAGCTTGTGGCGACCTTTGTTAGGGCCATCAGGATGACGAACACAAGGGGCTGAAGTCAATAGACGCACTGACGGGAAACGATGACCGCAATATTCACAATAATAATATTTCTGTTGCATTTTTCCTCCTTTTTTCTGTTGAATGCCTGATGACAACATAATTAATGCCAAGAGGCAAATAATTGTTATAGATATAGTCTGTATTTTGTTTTTCATTTTTACTTAATTTTGTGTTCTTCAATATTGTCTTAACAAAGTTAGGTCTTTTGAACATACAAATCAAGTTCACAATGGTTCACTTCACAAATATTAACTAAAGGTACATTATTTAATTTCATTTTTCATACGTATGCTACTACAATATTTAGATTTATTGTCATATTAGCCATTCTAACTTCACTTTATATCTAAAGCCTTATAAACATATCCGACTACACCAGCTGGTAAAAGTCAGCTTAAAACAAGAAAATTAATAAATAGGAAAAGACATACAAACGGCAAAAAAATGACAAACATGTATAGGAAAAATAAAAAGCATGAACGCACAATAAAAATCATTCGCGTTCATGCTTTGTAAATATAACTTTAGGATAAGCACTAAAACACCTGCCTGACAAACACAGTCAGGCTAAAGGTCCTTATGTATTAATACTTATCCAAAGGATCTCTCAATATCCAACTAAAGAGCTGCCAATCAGTGAGCAGGATGCTCCTGAAGATAATTCTTGGCTTCAATAGCAGCACGACAACCGCTTGCAGCAGCTGTGATAGCCTGACGATAATGAGGATCGGCAACATCGCCTGCAGCAAACACACCCGGCACTTTAGTGCAAGGAGTATTTCCGATAGTCTTGATATATCCAATCTCGTCGAGGTCGAGCCACTCTTTGAATACATCGCTGTTTGGCTTATGACCTATTGCGAGGAAGAAACCGTCGATAGGCAAATCATATTTCTCCTCGTCAGGTTCACCCTTACGCTTAACAAGATGAGCACCCTCAACACCATTCTCGCCATAAAGTCCGAGAGTGTTGTGCTCAAACAATATCTCGATGTTCTCAGTTTCCTTAACACGACGCTGCATAACCTCAGAAGCGCGCAAGAACGGCTTACGTACAATCATGTAAACCTTCTTGGCAAGACTTGAAAGATAAAGAGCCTCTTCGCATGCTGTGTCGCCGCCACCTACAACGGCAACAACCTTCTTGCGATAGAAGAAACCGTCGCATGTAGCACATGCCGAAACGCCTTCACCCTTATATTTCTCCTCGTCAGCCAGTCCGAGATATTTAGCCGAAGCACCTGTTGCAATAATAACAGTGTCGGCAGCAATAACATGTCCGTCGTCTGTCGTCAGTTTATAAGGAGCCTCACTCAAGTCCGCCTTAACGATAACTCCGTCGCGCATGTCTGTGCCAAAGCGCTCAGCCTGTTGTCTCATGTCCATCATCATCTGATTGCCGTCAACGCCCTCAGGATAACCTGGGAAGTTTTCAACTGTTGTGGTCTGTGTCAGCTGTCCGCCGACCTGCAGTCCGCAATACTGTACCGGGTTCAAGTTAGCACGTGCCGCATATATAGCAGCCGTATATCCAGCCGGACCGCTGCCAATGATAAGGCAGTTCACTCTTTCTGCGTTTTCCATATTATTTTATCTATATTTTTAAAGAAAAAGAAAAGCCAACAATACACCACAATGCCCCCAAAGGTCGCACCGCGCTATATCATTGGCTTTTCATTTCATTTTATATTCTGTTATCTTATACTCTTAATTTATTTCAACAGCTCCTCAATCTGTTTCTCGATGTTCTCAATCTTCTCTGTAGGCTCGAAACGTGCTACAACGAGACCGTTCTTTGCAACCAGGAATTTAGTAAAGTTCCATTTGATGTCCGGTTTGCTCTTATAGTCAGGATCTGCTTTTGACAACATATCCTCCAAGATTGGAGCGATAGGATGACTCATATCCCATCCTGCGAAGCCCTTCTGGCTTGTAAGATATTTATACAGAGGATCTGCGTCGTCACCATTTACCTTCAGTTTCTTAAAACGGGGGAACTCTGTACCATAGTTGAGCTTGCAGAACTCGTGTATTGACTCATCTGTGCCAGGAGCCTGCTGTCCGAACTGGTTGCAAGGGAAATCCAGAATCTCAAATCCTTTGCTGTGATATTTTTCATAAAGTTTCTCCAACTCTTCATACTGCGGTGTAAATCCGCACTTTGTTGCTGTGTTTACAATCAGCAAAACCTCGTTGGCATACTCCTTTAACGATACGTCTTTTCCTTTTCTGTCTTTGACAGTGAAATCATAAACTGTTTTCATCTTTTGTCTTAAATCTGTTTATATATAATATCTATTTACAAACTTCATGCCAAACGCCGCTGTCAAAATTTCCATTAAAACTTTTGTCATGGCGTGATTTACATCTGCAAACTTACACAAAAGTTTTGAATATACACATTCTTTGATGAAGTTTTTTGAAATATTTATTTAAATATTCCCACTTTAAATATGGCTAAGGACTGTTTTATAAAATCAAAAAAATTTTACATGGAACTGTATCGACGGCAAAAAAATTAACAGACAAACAATTCTTATTATACAGATTTTTCTTATTTTTGTATGTCATAAAAGTTATTATATGTGCCAAAATTCTTACAAGAATATCAACCAAGCCAATGCTGCAAACAGCAACGGACTGCAGATAAGACTATGCCGCAAAGACGAATTCGAGAGTCTGTGGCCACAGATAAGCGATATATTCGACAAAGCCCGGCAATATATGCGGCGCAACGGCAACAATGTGCAATGGACTAACGGCTATCCGCAGAAACAGACCATAGCAAATGATGTTGCCGACGGATGCTTTTATCTGATACTCTTAAACAGTCGCATTGTGGCATGCTTCTGCATGAGACCGTCACCCGAACCTACCTATGCAAGGATATACGACGGACAATGGCCCGACGACGAGCCTTACAACGTGATTCACCGCCTTGCCTCTGACGGCACTGTAGGCGGCATAGCCCGACTAGCAATAAGGTTTGCTCTAGACAAAGGCAACCTGAGGGTTGACACCCATGAGCTAAACTCCACGATGATTAATATCATGGAAAAGGAGGGATTCACAAGATGCGGCACAATATATGTAGCCGACGGCACACCGCGCATAGCATTCCAAAAACAAGGAACAATACATACGAACTAAATAAACATAATGCCATGAACGAAAATGAATATAATCTGCAAAGATTCATAGATGCACAGGAAACCGAATATGCCACAGCCCTGGACGAGATACGCAACGGAGGCAAGCGCAGCCACTGGATATGGTACATATTTCCTCAGCAGAAGGGACTTGGGCACAGCTACAACTCTGAATATTACGGACTTGACGGCGCTGACGAGGCACGAGCCTACCTGGCACATCCGCTGCTCGGAGCGCGACTTCGTGAAATATCAGCAGCATTGCTCGAACACAAAGGCCGCACCACCATACGAAGACTCATGGGCTCGCAAATTGACGTGCTGAAGCTGCGCACATGCATGAAGCTGTTTGACAGCATATCGCCCAATGACATATTCGCAAAGGTGCTCGACGCCTTCTTCAGCAAAGATGAATAAAATGGCGGATTGAAATTAAACAGATATTAACCATAAACCTAAAAAACGATGTTAGCATACACATACATAGAACACGGAAGGTTTGAACTTTTGGACAAGCCCTTGCCGCAAATAACCGATCCTCACGACGCCATTGTGCGCGTAACCCTTGGAAGCATCTGCACGAGCGACCTGCACATAAAGCACGGCAGCGTGCCGCGTGCTGTGCCAGGCATAACCGTTGGACATGAGATGGTAGGCATAGTTGAACAAGTGGGCAGCGAGATAAGAAACGTAAAGCCAGGCGACCGCGTAACGGTAAACGTTGAAACATTCTGCGGCAAATGTTTTTTCTGTAAACACGGCTACGTAAACAACTGCGAAGACCCCGACGGAGGCTGGGCCTTAGGTTGCCGCATTGACGGAGGACAGGCCGAATATGTAAGAGTGCCGCACGCAGACAACGGACTAAACCGCATACCCGACAACGTTACCGACGAGCAGGCTCTCTTTACGGGTGACATACTTGCAACAGGATTCTGGGCTGCACGCATATCCGAGATTACATCAGACGACACGGTAATGATAATAGGTGCCGGCCCGACAGGTATATGCACCTTGCTGTGTGTCATGCGACATAAGCCTAAGCGAATAATTATATGCGAGAAATCTGACGAACGCATCAACTTCGTCCGTAGCCATTATCCAGATGTTTTAGTAACCAAACCTGAAGATGCCGAAGACTTTGTAAAGGCAAACAGCAGCCATGGCGGAGCCGACAGAGTGATAGAGGTGGCAGGAGCCGACGACACATTCGAACTGGCATGGCGGTGCGCGCGTCCCAATGCAATAGTTACAGTCGTTGCTCTTTACGACAAACCTCAGACGCTGCCTTTGCCAGATATGTACGGCAAGAACCTTACGTTTAAGACCGGCGGCGTTGACGGCTGCAACTGCGATGAAATTCTGCGCCTGATATCCAAAGGCCTTATCGACACCACCCCACTGATAACCCACCGCTATCCGCTAAACGAGATTGAAGAGGCTTACCGCACATTCGAAAACCGGCTTGACGGAGTGATAAAAGTGGCAATAACCGAAAGGCAACGGACATAGGCAGTTAATGGCTTCATGCTGTCTTAATCTACTTCGTCTGAACATATCATAATGTTTTATTGCCTGTCGGTCATTCGGATTTTTCAGTTTTCTATTGTTAGTTTTAAATTAAGACTTCGTAAGACACTCCATAAACAATCAAAGGAGACGTTTTTTGATGCGCTCAAAAAAACGTCTCCTTTTTGATTTCGTTAATTCCGTAAACTCATTCTTTTGCCAGTTTCTCTTTAAACCATTTAACCACACGGCCTATGACCGGCTTCTGAAACCAGTACATGTCGCCATGACCTGCACCTTCAACCTCAACATAACTTACATCGTCGCCTGCCTTCTTAAGCGCGTCATACAACTGTGCGCTCTGTACAGGCGACACCAGTACATCGGCCGTGCCGTGCATTATCAGGAACGGAGGCAAATCCTTGCGTATATGCCCCATCGGACTGGCCTTCATGGCCTTAGCCGTGTCGCTAAGTATGCTTGCACCCGGATACGACGCAAAAGCAGTGCCGTGAACAAGCAATGCCTCAGTAACGGCCTTTGATGCATGTATATCCTGTATCTCCTTCGAATATCCCTCGCCGATGTTCATAAGATTGCTTATGCCATAAATGGTTGCGGCAGCCTGCACATCCGAACTTTGGTCGAGATAATCGCCTTGGTCATACTCCTTTTCGCCGCCCGTAACGCCTACCATCTGTGCAAGATATCCTCCTGCCGAATCGCCCATCACGCCTATGCGCTGAGGGTCGATGCCGAACTGACGGGCATGGGCACGAAGATAGCGCACTGCCGACTTGCCGTCGACTAACAGGGCAGGAAACATGTCGGGCACTGTGCGATACTCAACCGACGCCACCACAAAGCCGGCTTCGGCAAGAGCCATACGCATCTCTACATATTTATCATGGGCAGCCGTAGTGAATCCTCCTCCGGGGAAATACACTATAGCCGGTTTCGGTTTGTCTGTACGCGGCACGAGCAGAGTCATCTGCAGCGTGCGGTTGTCCGACGTCGACGTTATCTGCGAGTACACAATGCCTGTAACGGCATCAATACGTCCGCGCTCAATTTCCACCTTCATTGTTTCGTGTATGGCCTGCGCCTGTGCGCACACCGGAGCCGCCATTAGGGCAGCAGCCAAAATCAAATGGTTTTTGTTTTTCATATCTTCTACTTTTATCTCAACATGCAGGCCATTAAATTGCAACTGTCTTGCCTGCACTTGATGCAAAGATACAAAATTAAGACCATCTTAAGAAATATAAGACTGTAATTTATAACCGCTTAACAGAGGCAGTTTGGACATAAATAGATAATTGCACAGTGTATATTAATCACAAGTTAATCTGCAAAAAATGCCGTTTGGTAAATCAAAAATAGGGAAATTCCTAAAAATAATATGGATTTCAACTTGCAGAAGCAGGCCCGATACATTAATTTTGCAACATAAATTTTAATAATAAAAGGAAAAATATTAATCATAAAAACAATATAATTATGAAAAAGTTTACATCAATCTTAGCGACAATAATGCTGGCCGTAATGTCACTGACATTTGTGAGCTGCGACGACGACAGCTATATAGCCGACTCTCTCTGGGGCGTATGGGAGGGCGACATGTACGTAACAAGCGAATGGAACGGACAAACTTATTATTCGTCTTATTCTGTTCTGGCCTTCGACAAGGATCCTTATGAATATGCTTCCGGCTCAGGCTACTGGATCGACTATTACAGCAACGCTCCATGGGACTATTTTGCAAGCCACATAAGATGGCAGGTGAACAACCGTAACATCGAAATCTACTCTATCGAGGACGACACATACTTCACCATATACGACTACTCGCTTTCTAGGAGTTGGTTCAGCGGCACTATCATTGGCGAATATGGCGACCCCATGCAGTTCAGTCTGCGTAAGACATCATCGCCAAACTGGGGTGACTACGACTGGGGTTGGGACTACTCTTATCCCGGATATGCGCCTTCAACACGTGCTGACGGCAACAACAATGCCGACAAACCTGTAAGAAAATTCATGAAGAAGCCAACTGAATAAAAAAATTTCAATAATCATATTTTACTCCCCGTAGACACTACACGGTGTTTACGGGGAGTTTTTTTATTTCACGATGATTTCAGACAACAATTTTATCTGTCCGGCACAAAACTTATATGCAATCACGACGTCATGATTCGCAGCAATAAAATGGCAACAGCATGACAATACCTCAGATATCGAATATAAGTTAAGTTTGCCCTGTCATTGAAAATAATGATTTTCAATATAACTTACTGGCCGGAAAACATAATATACTTTAAACATTCTATCTTGACAACCCGTACAAGATTTTCACAGTTAACTCACATTAAATCAAGTCTTTATGCGTAGCATGCTTAATATTTTCACGTTCTTTTTTACATATTCTATGTCCTCTTAATGTGATAAGGGAATAAATTATTGCGTAAATTTAACACAAAAAAATTTTGTCGAATAAAAATATCATCTTATATTTGCGTAAAATTAACGCAAAACACTATGAAAGAATTAAATTATCAATACCAATATCCACATCCCGCAGTTACAACTGACTGCGTGATATTTGGCTTTGACGGTGTAAGCATCAAGGTATTACTCATTCAAAGAGGTATAGAACCGTATAAAGGCGATTGGGCATTTCCAGGAGGCTTCATGAAGATGGACGAGACAGCAGAAGAGTGCGCTATGCGTGAACTTGAAGAAGAAACAGGATTAAAAGATGCAAACGTTGAACAGTTCTACACATTTTCTGATGTTAATCGCGACCCAAGAGAAAGAGTAATCACCATTGCTTACTACGCACTGGTAAAGATGGCTGAAGTAAAAGGCGGAGATGATGCAGCCAAAGCACATTGGTTTTCGTATAATGAGATTCCAAGCCTTGCCTTTGATCACGACAGAATACTCCGTAAGGCTATATCAACATTGAAAGAGCGCATCTGTTTCAAGCCGATAGGTTTCGAACTTCTCCCCGATGTCTTTACTATGGGTGAACTGCAAAACCTTTATGAAGCTATTTTGGAAGTTAAATTTGACAGACGCAACTTCTACAATAAGATGCTGAAGTTAGGCCTACTTATAGAAGCAGAGAAGCGTCCTGCCAACACGCCATCAAGAATACCCGTAAAATATCGTTTTAATAATAAAAAATATATTGAACTGAAACAAAAAGGATTTAGACTTGAATTTTAGGAGGACAAAATATGTATAACATTAAAATCTTAGGTGGAATTGTCGGCGACATCGTTGGTTCCACACGTGAATGGCATAATATAAAGACAGAAGACTTTGAACTGATACCACGAGGAAGTCGCTTCACTGACGACACTGTGATGACTCTCGCTGTAGCCGAGTGGCTGATGACAGACGCTAACCATACAGAAGCCAAACTTATAGAATGTATGCAGCGGTTAGGCCGCAAATATCATTATGCCGGCTATGGCGGCATGTTTCGCAGATGGCTGGTATCTAATGATCCCCAACCATACGGAAGTTTCGGAAATGGCTCTGCCATGAGAGTAAGTCCGGTCGGAATGTATGCCAATTCTTTGGAGGAGGCCTTACAACTTGCCCGCATCACTGCTTCTGTAACCCACAATCATCCCGAAGGAATTAAAGGTGCCCAGGCTATTGCCGCATGCATATATCTTAAACGTACCGAGCGATTTGATGTGGAAAACAAGATAAAACGCTATGTTGAGGACAATTTTGGATATAATCTTGATATTGATTTAAAGGATATTAGAGACGACTACAGATTTGACGTCACCTGCCAGGGAAGTGTGCCCATTGCCATAATGGCGTATCTGCAAGCACCCAGCAGTGCTGAAAAGGCTATCCGACTTGCAATATCCATGGGTGGAGACTCTGACACTATAGGATGTATGACTTCATCCATCGCCACGGCTGAAAATCCATTCACAGTTAGCTGTCACATGCTGTCTGACGAGATTGTAAATCAATGCCGCAGCTTGCTCACTCCCGATTTGCTGGATATAAATGATAGGTTCTTAGACTTTATAAATCGTCCGTTGTATCAATCTTATGAAGTTAGCGGATGTAACGGAACATTATATGCAGGTGAATATCCCGGTGACAAAAACAAAGAACATGCAGAAGAGAAGATTAAGCACCTTATCCATTTCGGAGTCAGACATTTTATTGATTTGACAGAAGAGGGAGAAATGCAGCCATACGATTGCCTGCTCCCGAATGATGCAACTTATTATCGTTTTCCGATAAAGGATTGCAGTATTCCCGAATCAGCAGAAAGTGTTATTCCGCTTTTAAACAAAATTGATGACTTAAAACAGAAAGACGACGGCTTTATCTATATTCACTGTCATGGTGGCGTTGGCAGAACGGGTGTAATAATAGCCTGCTATCTGGCCAGAAGATTAAAAATAAAGACACTGAAAGAAGCTCTTGAAATCTTGTGCAACAAATTTGCCGCAATGCCCAAGTCTGCTTACAGAAGAATCCCTGAAACAGAAGAACAAAAAGGGTTTATTGAGAATTTCATAAAACTCATAAACACCGACAAAGATGCCAATAGGAAATTCGACTATCAACGTATTAATGACTATATACGCGGTTCGCTGATGGGTGGTGCTGCGGGAGACGCTCTTGGGTATTCTGTCGAATTCATGAGCCGAAGAAGTATTTTGAATAAATATGGGCCTGAAGGAATCACAACTTTTGAACTTAACAGAAAGGGCAAAGCTGAAGTAAGCGACGACACCCAGATGACTCTATTTACGGCTAACGGCATGCTGACGGGCATCACTCGCGGCTGTATGAGAGGTATTGGCGGCATACCTGAAACCTATATGAGAAATGCCTACATCGACTGGTATTTCACTCAGACAGATAAACACGACTATAACATCCGTCCTTTCACATGGATTAGAGATTTGCCTGATATGGCTCACAGACGTGCACCGGGAACTACATGTATGAATGCCTGTGAAAATTTACTACACCATAGAGATGTCAGAAATAACAGCAAGGGGTGTGGCGGCATAATGCGTGTGGCGCCTATGGGACTTTTGCTTGCATGCGATATGGCAAGAAACGGCAGATGCCCATACTCAATAAAAAGAATGTTTGAGGCTGGAGCATATATAGCAGAGGTTACCCATAAGCATCCGTTGGGTTTTCTTCCTGCCGGTATGATGACAGAACTGATATTCAGATTGGTACCACTGTCGCCTGAAGAGGTAAAAGAGAGTATCTGCGAAATAGCAGAAGGCACAATCAAAACTCTTAATGAGGTGTTTATAGGTCAATATGAAAAGTACAAGCTTTATCTCTCCGATTTAACCAAGAAAGCTATCAGTCTGTCGCAGTCAGACATTGAAGATATTAAAGCAATAGAAGAATTGGGAGAAGGATGGACCGGCGAAGAAGCCTGGGCTATATCTCTTTTCTGCGCCATCAGACACATAGACAGTATACATGACGCCATTATGGCTTCTGTCAATCACAACGGCGACAGTGATTCCACTGGCTCAATTACAGGCAATATCATGGGTGCAATTTATGGTTATGAGGAGATTAAGCGGCAACGCCTGTTTTGTCCTGAAGGCAAAGAATTTGAAGACACAATCGAACTGTCAAATATCATACTTGCCCTTGCTGATGATTTGACTACTAATTGTGTAATCAATATGTCCACTCCGATAGATACGCCGGCCAGAAAGCAGTGGTATGAGCGTTATTGTGAAATGAGACCTGCAGGGTTAAGATAATCTTAATATAAAATCTGAATATAGTGTATCTAAGAACATCTTAACAGCAATCCTTTCGTTTATGGCTTTAACAATAAACTTATGGATAGCAAAAAAAAGTCATAGGATTACGACTAAAAACTCGGCCACTTTTGATGTAAAAGTGGCCGAGTTACGATGCAAAAACGATAGGTTAATGATTTAAAACATTTACGCATGATTTTGCTTACAGTCCGCATTAACGATATCACATTTTCAGGCATACGTTAAGATAAACAATGTGATTTAGTTACGATTTTCAGTGCTTTTTTTCAATAACCGGTCTTTTAGCATCTTAAGCAAACCTAAATACCGAAGCCCAATATGAAGCTGGCACCATTATAATTGTCTATGCCGGCTGTGCGCGAACTGATATGGCGGAATCCTACACCGACGTTCATGTGTATTTTTCCGTGCCCAACCTTCAGCATAAGTCCTGCATCGTATGTAACATTTTTCCATTCAGAACTAAGTTCTGCTGCCACCGTGCCACGCACTTCGAGAGCCACGGCATCTGCATTCCATAAAGTATACCCTACTCCACCTCCAAGAGTTTGTGTCCTTGCGTAGCTTTTATGTTCGTCATTTATGCAATTTTTTTGATGTTATGATGGCAAAAAATGCGCATAAACCAACCGCAAAGCGCAAATATCACCGTGATTCTACCATGTCCAAGGCGGAAATCATGCTTATCATGATACTTTTCCATGACTCAGGATACCGTTGTCTGAAGCATTTCTATCAGGAAAAAATCTGCAAACATATGCGCCATTTCTTTCCAAAGGTCATTTCTTACAACCGTTTTGTTGAATTGGAAAAAGACGTTACCATCCCGCTGGCCATATTCATCAAGAAGGTACTTTTGGGCAAATGTACAGGCATCAGTTTTGTTGACAGCACTCCTTTACGGGTATGCAGGAACCAGAGAATACATATTCATAAAACGTTCAAGGGAATAGCACAAAGAGGAAAATGTTCCATGGGGTGGTTCTTCGGATTCAAGCTACATTTGATATGCAACGAACGTGGAGAACTTCTGAATTTTATGATTACGCTGGGGATGTTGATGACCGTAAACCGCTTGAATATAAAGCCTTTGTAGAATTTATATATGGAAAGCTTGTCGGGGACAAGGGGTATATAGGAAAGAATCTGTTTCAGAGATTATTCGTTGATGGAATACAACTTATAACCAAGTTGAAGAACAATATGAAAGGTGCACAGATGTCCGTTTCTGACAAACTGCTTCTCAAGAAACGAGCCGTTATTGAAACAGTCAATGACGAACTCAAAAATATAGCACAGGTGGAACATTCAAGGCATAGAACCTTTGATAATTTTATCGTTAATCTCTTGAGTGCAATTGCGGCATATTACTGTTTTCCTAAGAAGCCATGTATCAATGTTACGAGAACTATTGACATACAGCTTGCATTATTCTAAATTCGTCGAACTCACGTTATTTAACAAATATATGTAATTTCTGTGGATTTTCAATCGTAGGATAAGCCACTATATAACAAATCCAGAGAAAAATTATAAAAAAGAGTGATTCTTACATACAATGTCGAAAGATTCTCCCTTTTTCTTTTACTCTTCAAAGAGCAGCAGATATTCCACCTCCCTTCTTCGTTCAATAATAATTATAAGTGTCCCACAAGAAACAGCCTCGATTTATATCACTGCACAATATTCCTCGTTTACTGTTACGACACAATTATATTGTATTATTTGAATATCCCTATGAATTGCTCAAAAAAAGATTTCTTAGGAATATCAGAAGTACATAAATGAGCCTCTTTTAATCCTACAATTCTTTCATCATTCATATTAGCATCGACCAACCGGATAAAAGAATCCCGATCTTCAAACTTTGCATACAATTCTGCTCGCCATTCATCGGGGAATTTTGAAAATAACTTTTGAAAATGCAGCACATCCCAATGCCTGATTTCTGTATCTATCTCTTTTTTTGCTTGATCCATTAACTTCATGTCATCTAAAAAAAGAGCCAAGGCAACTTTGAACTCAAAAATACGATACAGTTTAATCGGATTATTTTTCGGGATAAATGAAGAAGATAATTGATTGAGCCATTTCCATACATCACTGACTACAACTTCTGGCTTGAGGAATAGCCCGAACTGTTTCTCGGCAAAGTCGGAAGCACTTTGAAACAGTCTCTCATGAGAGGCATAGTCTATAAAAAACTGAGTTCTATTCTTACCACAAAGCTCAGTGTGAAAAACGGGTATGTTTCTTTTCTGTATGGATTTTTCCCATAATGGCAGACATTCGAAGATGATACGATATTGTTTTGAAAAAATTTTATCAATTCTTAATCCCCACAAAACGATGTCAGCCTTCACATATAAAGTAGAAGATGTATAAGGAGATAAAATAGGAAATCTCTCTTGCCAATCATCAATTATCTCTTTTTTTACCATGATGGTTTTATGATTATAGTGTCCCGATAATCTGTTACTTGATAATAATTAAATTGCCATCTACAAATCCTACAGCTATATGTCGGACTTTGAAAAGCTCGATGTCCGGCATTTCACGAATCAAATCTCTTAATATTGATTCTACAATCTTCAATACTTTCTCCCTGCTCTTATCATCGGGAATTTCCAAAGACGGACAACGGCGTAATCCCAGTATAAAATCTTCATTACATGCCCAATCCTCGTCACTCTCATCATAGGTGGCGGAACCAATCAGATCCAATGCATATAGGCCTTCGTATAAATTAAAGTTTAAGGCAACTATATTTTGTGGTAGTTTCTCTTTCTGATTAATCTGGATAAGCCACTTCCCAATTGTATCCTTCATTTTCTCATCTTGTGTTTTTTTATGAGTTTAAAAAACATCCTTTTTTCATAATATCTTTTTCACTATTCATTTATTAATAATAACGTGAGTTCGACGAATTGTAAATGCGCGTAAATTTGGTGATTAGCGAAAATTGTTGTAACTTTATAGTGCTGAATTACAAAAGTATTACAAACAACAATCGCTATGATCACCGAGAGCAAAGTTACAGAATTATTTTGTATGGCAGACGATTTCTGCAAATTTTTTGATGCTATGATGGCAAAATATACGCTTAAGCCAACCGCAAAGCGCAAATATCACCGAGATTCTACCATGTCCAAGGCGGAAGTCATGCTTATCATGATACTTTTCCATGACTCAGGATACCGTTGTCTGAAGCATTTCTATCAGGAAAAAGTCTTTGGAAATTAAGCCAAATGCGCACGCATATTATATCATAGGCTCAATTTATTTTGAAAGAGGAGAAAACCAAAAGGCATGGCAACTGCTGAACAACGCACTAAACACTAACGGACTTGAACTTAAGGCAGAAGTGCTGTTGTGGATGGCTGACCTTAAAAAAGAAGAGGGAAAATATAAAGAGGCGTCTGAACTTGAAGAAAGGGCTTTGGCCACAAAAGACAGCATAAAGACTAAGCAGCAGACAGAACACATGCTCAGTCTGCAAAACAATGCCGAGAGAAAGGCGGCTGATGAGCAAGCCCAAAACAAACTCGTGATTGCCATATCAGCCGTAATGGTTTTGGCAGCGGCTGTAATGATATCCACGCTTGCATATAACCGCCGAAGAAGAAATGCGACAAAACGACAAATTGAGGACATAAGCAGAACGACGGAACAATACAGACAGAAGATAAGCGAACTCGACAAGGAGAAAGACAAGAACGAAAAGGAAATAGAGAAGCTGAACAAAAAAATTGAGAGTCTGAAAGAAAGGAGAATGACGATTCTCGGCCACGGACGCATGCTTTACGATGAACTGGAAAAAGGAGGTAAGACCATAACATGGAAAAAGGACGACTATGAGGCCGTGATTGAATATTACAGGACTATAGACCCTAAAACCATAGAAAGCATAGAGCATAACTACAAAAAGCTGACTCCATATAACACATTCATCCTGATAATGGCTCCTGACTTCGTCAACGTGTCACCCAAAAATCATCAGTAAACAATGAAGCAATGCGTTGATGACGTTTCATCAGCATAGTTCTGTTGATAGTCTGCTTACTTTGAGGCA
>OLIT01001082.1_pt1 | contig 25013 bp, 40 predicted proteins | sample 1601341 | NCBI WGS metagenome assembly OLIT01 (sample SAMEA2452121, study PRJEB22498) | human gut metagenome | biome: human feces; feature: human gut; material: feces | place: Australia | collected 2012
GTAAGTAGGTATCCAGCCTTGATAGTCTGCATAAGGATCAGGAAGTCCACTGCCCCCACCGTGAATATCACGAGCGCGCGGGTCGCGTGTAGTGATATAAAAGTTGCCATAAGCCGGACCATATGCACCGTCAGTTACCTCAGCAGTTACACCGGTATAGACACCATTCGGCAAACTTCCCATGGGGTCACCTGCTGCATTGTAGCCGGGCACGAACGCATCTCGGCACTCCCAGCTATCAATTGTTCTGTACTCTCCGTCCATAGCATAAATACGCTGTTTGCTCCGTTGAAATTGAATTTCTTTTAACATATTCATCCTCCTTTTTCAGTAATACAATAGCCATACATAACGCTTTATCTTTTCGCCAGTCAGCGCCATATCTCACCCGGCGAGGGTCTAAACAGTTGCGTATAGCTTCCAATACCTGTATTGCTTCATCTGTCGTTAAAGTCATTACGCGGCCTTCTTTCGGGTTGTTTTTCATCTTCGTCAGCTATGCCATTGCCGTCTTTGTCTACTGTCCCCTTCCTCAACAGGCATAGTGCTGTTATAAACGGCGCTCCTGCCATAATTACAATAATCTCCCTTAACTCTGCCAATCCCGCCTTATAAAGCCAAAAAGTAAAATATACCCAAGTGCCGATATACATCAATATCGTCCCCAGCAGCAGACCTATTGCCGTATAAGTCAGCCATAAATTACCAGTAGTTCTTTTTAGTTTAGGCAGTTTGTTTAGTCCTGTTTCTATCCACTTTTTTATTTTATTAAACATTTTTATCACTCACTTTATAACCACACCATAAACAGCTACCGCCAATGTCGCCAACCAAGCCAGTAAACTTACGTTTCCGCGGATGCAGCCGCTTTGACATTCTAAGTTTGTTATACGCTCCTCGTGATCGGCAATTGTTTTTTCTTGCTGATCATATTGTCTATTTTTCGCCTCACCCAAGACAACGAGCCTAGTTATCTCCTGCGCCATTTGATCTAACCGTTCAAAAATTCTTCTAGTATCTCCTTCTGCCATATCAACGCACCGCCTAATCTAATATAATAGCGTCCAGTTCTTCTTTGCTCTGGGCTGCATTTACTTCAGCCTGTTTTATCCAACCATTCTGTTTACAAGTGCCTCTGTGAATCCCTAGATCAACATTCCACTGCAATAACTGTTCTTTTGTTAAAAAATATACCTGCTTAATATTTGCATTTTCTGGATATCCTCTCATTGGGTATCCATTGGGGAAATTTTCGTTAAACTTTTCAGGCGAAAGATAGATTGTGTTGAGATCGCTAGAAACTGTGTTTTGTGTATCTCTGTCGCTATCATACCTCACAGGGCTACCGGTGCATCGAGAAGTAAAACCGCCAGTAATTTTATCTGCTGTCCATGCATCAACAAGTTTAAGCTTTTGGGCTTTTAATTCTTCTAACGTAAGTTCTGGTTCCGGCTCCGGATCAGGCATTTTTTCCAGTTCCCATGTCTTCCCATTAAATTTTATAATGTGTCCATCTGCGCTTGATGGTGGCTCAATAGTTGTTGCGTGCGGTGGTATAAGCCACACTTCTTTCCCTTGCAGTTCTGTTTCAAGCGGGTCTAAAAACGCTTCTGACATTGCACTATAATATCCGTTCTCGTCATAATAATATAATTTCATCTTTGTTCTCCCCTTAATATTTAATGCAGTAAATTGCAGTCATAGCAGGCGGCTGCACGGTAGTACTTGCACCATAAATGGCGCTGCTACGGGACGCGTCAAAACTTAGAAGTTGGCTATTAGACCATGCGCTGCCCTCAGGTCCGCTGCCGTCCTGATTATCGCGTCTAAAAGCACCGTCGTATCTAGCTTGTGACCATTCTATAGCTGTCGAGAAATGACCAGTAATATTAGGCAGTCCTGCCGCTAGGACTGTGCCTGCCGTGTTACTGCCCTCAATAAATCTATTCATCAAATTCGGTAGATTAAAAGTAGTGCTGTCGTTACCGGTGCCATAAGTAGTGCCAATAACAGAGAACAACGCCGCATATGTAGATCGAGATACAGCAGCGCCATTACATATTACCCAACCATCTGGTATACTACCATTTCCGGCAAACGGCATTATTATACCAACCGGGATTACGGATATGTCATTTTTATAAGCAAATTCTTTCCACTCGCCCCAGCCATTATCGTTAGCGTAGTAATTGCGAACATATACCCTTACTGCAGAAGGTTTATGGGTTGTAAATACCTGCTTAACAAAATTTGAACCCATTGTAATAATTTCAAGATAAAAAGCATATAAATTAATAGGCATATTAAGACATTGCACTGCAAGTTCACTTTCAGGACAATAATAGACACCTGCTTTTTTGAAATCGTTTAAATCTACAACAGTAGTAATTCTTGTGGAAAGAAGCGACTTTACCTGTACCTCTCCGTCTTTACTTGCCACAACGCCGTTAACACTGCTAATATTCGCCCTAACAGTCCACGTAACAGCACCGTCCGTTACAGTTTCGCCTACGTTTTTGTTGATCAATTGTGGTTCGCTATCGCCGGTAGCTCCGCCTTGTGTACAAACTAAATAGCATCCCTTATTTAAATTTTTGCTATAAACAATATCGCCCGCCACATATTGCTTGCCTTGCTGTAAATAATTGTGGGCAAGATCATTTGCGTTCGCAATAACATTTTTAACCGCTCCACTCAATTCATTAAAATTATTGGGCTTCACAGTTTCGTTAGCGTTCCAACTGTCTTTCAGTAGTGAGCTGTTATAAGTTACTTCTTTCATCAAAAAGCCTCCTTGTATTCTATTTCAAATCTTATTCGAGCATTTTCACCCGATTTTACCGCCAGTGTTGCATCATCAATAACATTTTCCCCTGCATAAATTTTTACGCTTTCTATCAAAATGTTTGCAGTTTCTACTAAAACATCAAATGTTATTCTGCCACCGGAAACATTGAAGTTTAAAAAATCACTTGAATTTACTGTAATTGTATTGTTAATTACAACTTTGGTTATGATCTCCTTTAACTTAGATGCCGAATAATTCAGCGTGAACGGAGTTATTGACGATTGGTTGTTCATTTTAATTTCCCCCAGATAATAAGTAGCAAACGGTTTAGCACCTAGATTCCACGTTCCATCAAGTCTGTAGTTCCATTCTTCTGTTGTATCGTCGGAATAGAACGGTTTAGCACCTAGATTCCACGTTCCATCAAGTCTGTAGTTCCATTTGCCCCAACCAGCTAAATAGCGACTGCTCACACCTACTTTTGGAAGGACCAGCGATCTATAGATATAAATCATATTTGCAGGCTTTACTTTTGCAATGAATGTTTCAAGCTCAAAAAATAAACTAATATTATTAATAAAACTATCAACATAAAGTTCTCGCTTGCCGTAGTCCACCCATGCATTAAAATTACCAGCTCCAAATATCGTTGTAAGCTGCTGTTTTAAATAATTCAGCGTATACGGCGGAGTTGTTGAAAGCCTTGTTATAACGCGTCGCTTGCGAAATTCCAAGCTATCTGTAGCCGTCGGCATTATGCCAAGAATCTTTTCGTATTGTTCAACACCCTTTTCATCAGCCGTCACAACAAACTGACGAGAAAAAGCAAACTTGGTATCGGTTTCGGCTTCGTCGTAGATAGGCTGTTCAGCATTCATCAGCCCTTCCATTTCTTTGTTTTCCCTATATAGTGAGGGCAAATATTTTTTAAGTAATCGCATTAACAGTCACCGTCCCCAATTTGGGTATTTGCTGTTTAGTTCCGCTTTCTTCAAGCAAAATGTCAGCATTGCCGCCATTTAATGTTACCGACTGCACATTTATAACATTCTCAACGCTAATCACTGCGCCGATAATTCTAGCGATGTAAACGCCGACTTGATATTTATTCAGTGCATCGTTATCGCCCCACTTTTGTTTAACTTCTAAAAAGTATTTTTCGATTGACGCTTGAATAAAAGGCTTTATCTGCTCTCCGCTAACTTCGCTTTTCAGGGTAACGTTTGCTACTATGTTTATAGCAACCTCTTCCGGCGTGGATATTGTAACAGTGTGGTCTATGGGAGCAATGCCGAGCCCCTGCCCGGTTTGTTCTGTAGGGTCAAAGTATTTCTTTATCTGCTGCATAAACTCGCTTGTAGCAGGCTTATATTCGCTGTCGATAACGGATACCTTCACCGTCCCCCCACCATTCCACACCGGGTAAACCTGCACCGCACCAACCCCCGCTATCGCCTGCGCCCATATTTTATAATGAGCAACGTTACCGCCATAAGGCTTATTGCGCAACCATTCAATTGTTCTGTTTCTCAATGCATCGTCTGTTTCGTCGTCTTGCCCAGGGGTTATAATAGTGTCCATGTATGCGCTGCCAAGAGCCGCTATATTGTTGACAGGAAGCATATACCCTGTATAAATATTTCCGACAACCCCAACAGTTTCACATACCGCAACATATTCACCTTTAGCAGTTCGGTGTCTTACAACAAAAAACACCGGGGCGGCTTCGTCCTCGGTGCTTAATCTAATGCCAAGCGGCACATCTACCTTCTGACCTTCACTATCTTTCATGGTAACCTTGCGGTAGGCAGGTGTTGCAAGCTCTCTGTCAATTCCAAAGTCTGCGCAGCGGTTATCAAGAGATTTCCCCTTTGCGGTCAAGAGATATGTGTTTTCATAGTATAACTGCAGGTCGGCATATAACTGCGCCAGTGTAGCCATAGAGGGCGCAAGAGCGTCATAAATAATAGACCCTTGTCGTTTGTCGATTTCACTTTCAACAAGGTCAAGAGCCTTTTTCATAAAATATGAGTATGTTTTTACTTTTAGCTCATCAATAATATTAGCCAATCATTTTCACCTCCTGTTCTCCGTTTAATACACCGTCTACTGTTTCCACCGAATACTTTACAAGCAGTCCATCAATATTACTTCCCCTGGTAATTTCTATGTCATTTACCGCAAGTATCCGATCATCGTACAACAGCGCATTTTCAATTGTTGACCCTAAATCAGCTACCACGAAACTTATATCTTTTCCTATATACTGTTCAAGTCCAACTCCGTAATAGTGATCATAAATAACATAGGCGTATTTTTCAGTAAGCATTATTTTTATTATTGCCTGCTTTATTGCTTCGTATCCGTCAACAAAGCCAACTATGCGACCTCGCTGCAAATCAAGGTGATAAGTCTTACTTGGCTGCTTTACTACCTTAGTCGCTATTTGTTCAGTTTTTATCCACGTAGGTATCATGCAAAACCCTCCGTATCAATTCGTTCAAGCAAATAGTAAAATTGACCGCCGTTAGATCTAATGCAAACGACCTTATCACCCGGCTTAATTGCTCTGAATTCTTCAATGTCTTCTGTTTCGTAGCCAGTTAAAGGGTTATCGCAGCCTGTATGCTTATGCTTATTAGGGTGAAAGTGACGTTTGCAGAAGTTGCTTACATAAATAAACTTCGAAGGGATAGGCTCTTTCTGTCCCTCAACTTTTATCGAAACAGGATTAACCGTTATAATTTTAGCGAAAACTATTGCCGTCCGTTCCTGCGGTGGAACTTTCCCATCCATAATTATATTTAACAGCTTGTTGCCAATCATTCCGGCATACTCACCTCCATACTGCTTGACACAACGCCATCAGTTATTGATGTATCACAGCTAATAACATATACAGTCTGATCTACCTTGCCGGTTAACGCACTGTTAAACCGTATTCTAAACCCGCTGCCGGCTCTTAATTCCAACAGGCTGTTATATGTTGTTTCATCTGCCACAACAGTTAACTTCATTGTCTGCTCAACACGATTAAGCAAAAACAAAAGATTGTTCGCCCTTTCTGTAATTTGCGCTTCGTTCATTCCTTCGTTAACAACTTCGTAATGCTGCAAGATACCCCATTGCTCAACATTTTTTTCATCATCAGCGACCGTTATTTTAGGAGTTTTTGCGTCTTTGTCGCCCCAAATCAGCTTCACAACGTTGCAGGCTTCATCAATGCTTCTGCTGTGCGTGTATTCACTCATAGCCGAGCTGTCGCCTATTATATAGTCAGTTACAAGCTTTTCCATATCGACAAGCTCTAGCGTACCGTAGTTATCTCGAACAACGTAATATTTTTGAGTTTTAACAAGCACATCATCAATAGCATACTGTATTATTTCGTAGATAGTTTTATCATTGTGAATTTTATCGCTGACAATAGTTTCAGAACCAGCAATAACACTGCTTTTTAACTGAAATTTATTGCAGCAGTTTGTGAAAACATCATTGAGCGTTTGCCCGCCGTCGATAATATAAAAATCCTTGTTTTTCAGATAGCGCATTTGGTCATAAGCAGTTACTTTCACATTGTTGTAGCTATCTGTTTCCGTTTTGAACAGATACCCCAAAAACAAGCCTTTGCCGTCTATACCTATGTCAATAACACTACCTTCCGCAAATAGGTTAGACTGGTTCACATCAACGCAAGTAAAGATCAATGTCCCCGGCTGACCATCCAACGCCGTTTTAAACGTAATTTCGCTAATGACTGTTGAGATATCCCAACTTTCTTTTGTTTTTGAATTAGTTAAAACCGCGCTTAGCTTCATAGTGTTTTCTCCACGTTTTTAGGCAGCTTTAGCGTTACGCCAAGTAAAGTCCCTAGTCCATCACCCAGCGCAGGGTTTAAGGCTAATATTTCAAGCCATCGACTACCGTCACCCAAGTATTTACTAGCGACTGTCCACAAAGTATCATCACCTTTCAAAGGCTGCGTAAGCGATGCAACCGGGTTATTGCCGATAAGGGTATCGACATCGGTCTGTTTGCTTACACCGTCTACAATGTTCCCCTGTGCGTCCCTTTGCAGCTTTGCAATGCCGTACTGCTTATATTCCTTTAGTTCAATGGAAAAATAAATATCATCATGCTCGCCGCCCCTCGTTTCACGCTTTAAGCTTTCAATCGTCATTAGCATTGATATGTTTAAGCGCGTTACAACGAGTTTGAGCGGTTTTTTTGTTTCCTGCAACCGTTTTAGCCAGTTATAAGCTTTCGTTCCCCCAAAGCTGCCCAACGCTCCCATAGCAGGGAAATAACTTTCAAGTGTGCAGGTTCTTAGTTTAGGCAGGCGAAGTAAATTAACCTCGCCTATACCAACTATGTCAGTTGTTTCATTGCTGCCCTCTCTTTCAATGGGTAGCATTTCAGGATTCACCGACAGCGGAACAAAATTACCGTCCGCAACAAAATAAATTAAAACTTCACTAACCATTGTCTGGCACCACCAAGCTACTGTTATAAAGGTCGACAATTCTCGTTTCTACCCTTTCAACAGCTTTATCAATATCCATTGTTTCCCTAATGTCGCCAAAAGACAAGTGAAACACAGGCTGCACAGTTTTGAAGCTAACCTGATATTTTTTCATGGCCAAATCTCTGATGAGCTTTAGACTTTCATCGTCAATTTTTATCGGGTCTTTAACCTTGCCTACAGATTTAACTTTGTCGACATTGTTATCCTTATCCTTGTTCGGATCTAAATTTGGCTTTTCTGCGGGGTTCATTATTCCTTTTTTCAGCTTATCAAGTCGTTCGCCCAAATTTTTAGCCGCTTCAGTACCCCATGTTTTTCCTTCTTTAAATGCTTCGTTAGGGTCTTTCATGTCTATCATTTGTAACATTTCGAAAGCAACATACTCCTGCCCTAGCCGTTCAGCATTAAACTTACGAATAACATTAATGCCGCTAATTATGGCATTGATTACAACTCTCCAAAAATTAAATATTCCAACAAAAACATTGTAAATGCCTGACCCCATTGCAGCGAAGGCTCCTGCAACAGTTCCAGCAAGTTCTGGAAACTCTAACATTGCCCCAGCGAGCGTGAACAGTATGCCAACGCCTACTAAAAGCGGCCAATTTGCAGCGGCAAATCCAGCGGCTGCAGTCCAGCCCGCACGAGCCGCACTGTATAATGCGGGGGTAAAATAAGCTGCCGCAACGGTACCAACATAAGCACTAACTATTGCGAGTTCATACATATTGTCACTCACAAACATTATGCCTTTAGCCGCCACCTGGCTAACATTTGTAAGGTCATTCGAAAAAAAACTTATAGCCTTGTTTTCCATAAGGGTAAGAGCTTGCCCAAATGTTATCGGCATATTTTTAAACTTTTTGTCTATATCGGCCGCTGCGAAAGTGAGTGCTTTTTTAATAATGTCCGCTGTTATTTCGCCATCTCTAGACATTTCTTTCAACTCGCCGCGGCTTTTACCGGTAAATTTGGCGATTGCATTAGCAAGCATAGGTGCGTTTTCACTTATGCTTTTAAATTCGTCGCCCTGCAAACGTCCAGACGCCATAGCCTGCGTTAACTGGTACATACCGGCTTGCACTTCTGAAACACTTGCTCCGCTGACAATAAACGCTTTGTTCATTGTTTCAGCAAATCCAACTATTTCATCAAAGTTTCCGAAAGCGTCAGCGGCATTAAGTCCCAATTTTGCAACAACGGCTGCTGTATCGACATAAGCAGTACGTGAGCGCATAGAAGATAAGTACACTTTTTCCATTAGCTCATCAGTTGTTTGCATACCGTCGTTAATGTTGTCAATACGCGCACGCATAGACATAAGACTATCGCCCATGCCAAGAGCCTGCCCCGGTAGTTCTGCAAGCTTTGTTGCAAGATTATTAGCCATATTGCCTATAGCACTACCGAGGGCAATGCTTTTAGTTTTTACGCCGCCCATTTTACCCGCCATGCTATCAAGCATAGCATTTGTTTTTTCCATGCTTTTCTTTAATTCAAGCATATGAGCGTTAATGTCAGCGATAGGCTTGGACATACGGTCGTCGAGAATTATCGAATTGTGAATATCGGCCATAATTCACCGCCTTTACTTGTTTTTAGCGTTTGCTTTCGCCAATTCTCCCAAGCAGGCGATAACAAACGCTTTTTCGTTTTGAGGAAGATTCGCGAAGTCCGACGGTTTCCAGCGCAAATGCAAAACGGCGCCCAAACAAAGCGCCGCTTCGGGATCTTCCTTTATTAGTTTTTTGCAGTTTCAATGCTTTCATTAATATTTTTGTCAAACCCGCTAAGTTTTACAATTTCCTTGAACAGTTCTTCCTGCTCTCCGGCAAGCAAGCATTTCTCAATAACCTCTTCCGGAGTGTTAGCTCCGACCTTCTCCATGAGCGTTGCGTCGTTTAATGCCGGTTCTAAGACGCAATTTAAGATTACGAGCTTAGCAAATTTTGTTGCAGAATAAACACCTTTAATAGTAGCCCTCTGTGATAATTCTTCACGTTCCTGATTGCCTATAACCTTAATTTTAAATTTACCGGGAATGCGTTTAGACACGGCTACTTCCGCGGTCAGGTTATCAACAACGTTTCCTGCTAAAAAGTCAGTTAATTTGCTCATTAGATCACCTCATCAAATTTTTTCAATATTTTTGCATAGCGGAAATTAAAGGGTATATCTTCGGTTAATGCACCGACAGAGTTATCAAGCATACCGAAAGACGACTTAGTAATAGTAATACCCTCGATCATGATCTCTTGCCTGCCCGCCTTGCTCGCCGGGTCCTCGTTTACTACTACGGCCTTAAACTGTGGCATTTTTCCCGTCTTGTAATAATCAAGAATAATATCGCGGTATTTGCTTGAAACATAATACCCGCTGAAAGTACCAGTACCTTTAATACCGTGTACTTTGGTTTCAGTATGTCGAACCCCTATAGGCTTAATTTCAGTTGTATCAAGCTCAATATCAGCGGTAAATTTGGTAAGGTCAAAAAGCTCGTACACCTTGCCATCAATGGTGGCCATTACTTTACCTTCTCGGCCGCTGATTGTATCCTCACCCAGAATATATTTTTCCATTTGTTATCCCCCCTTATGCCAAAACTTCAATATCCATATAAAGAATTTCCATTGCGTCCAATATCGGCAGCCGATTAACACTCGCTCTTACCGCATCGACATTTACACCACGTTCTACGATAGTATTTTCAACAGGATCATAAGACGCTTCGACGGTTTCAAGCCGTTGTAATTCGGTAATATAGGCAACTACATCAGCCTTGAAAATAGCCCTACCCCTATTGTTATTTGTTACCTTGCCGATGTAGTTGTTTTCCCAAACAGACCGGATAGACATTCTCATTTCGTCCATAACTCGGATTGCCCTGTTTTTGCTGAAAACATAACCTTTTTCCGGCTCAAACAGGTGATAGGTATTAATGTCTTTTTCGACTACGATATTACCGTCCTGACGTGTGCTGAAAAGGAATTTCCCTAATTTCAGCTTCTCTTTAATAACGCTGTCTTTGTGTTCCGGAGCAAAGCCGATTGCACCTTCGACAACTTTATATGTGTTAGACTGGTTAATCTGCGCACCTGCTGTAATACCTGCGACCCATGCCGGGACCATTTCTTTTGGTACTGTTTCATTTGCAAAAATAAGGCTTTGCTCACTTGCAATAACCCCTTCATAGTTGTAAGTGCTTGCGTCCTCATAAATGCAAAGCTGCACCCCTCGGCCTTCGTCCTCTCGCTGATTTTCAATAAAAGTTTTGGCCAAAGCATTAATTGTGCTGCCATCGGTTATAATGGCCATGGTTTGCCATTTTGCAACTTCGAGCAGTTCAAAATATTTCGGATAAGCAGCAGAAGCACTGACAGTACCATCAGAGCCAGAAGTCAGGGTAACACCTGCTGCTTCTTTAAGTTGCCCGCTATCCGTTGTTACATCAATGTAATCGTTGGATTGCACCTCATCTTTGCTTTTTACCTCTTGGCTGTGGACGAGAACCCCATCCCAGAACGTCAAGAAGTTATACTTAGTAGTATCTACCTTGTTTTTATTAATTTGAACTGTAATCTTATTACCAGCCTTACCGGGGTATTTCGCAGTAACAGCGAAGCCGCTGATCGTTCCGCTCGCTTGAACGCCGCCACTGTCAAGTCGATAAAAAAGACACCTGTAACAATTAGATAAAATTAATCTTGCGACTAAACTATCTGCGGTATCTGCTGCCGTAAATCCTAGCTTTGCTCTGCTATCGCCGTTCAGCAACTCGCTGCTTTCTACGTCTATCAGGACATCAGAAGGACCCCACGAAAGCGGCAATGCTACTGTTGCTATACCTCTATCACCAACCGTCAGCAACGGCTTAGCTACCTGCCTAAAATTGATGTATGCGCCCGGTCTGACTTTATTTTGGCTTAACCATACGCCACCTGCCATATTATCACTCCTTACGTTATTTTCAGGTCAAGCTGCATTTGCAATGCTTCTGCAACTTCTTTTTTTACCCTGATGTAATATTTACCAATAAATTCTAAATTACCATCGTTTTTTTCGGCATAACTGTCTTTCTCCAGCCGCATCAGTCCACCGTCTATTGGCACTAAATCAAGCGCAGACGGAAGGTCAATCGCCATTTGGTCTAAAACGCTATTGATGTTTTTTACCGTTGCGGGTTCTGCAGCATGGCGGTATGTGATGTGTGTAAGAAAAAACAAATACCACCTGTCAGCATTATCCCTTTCAACCGATATACTTGCGTTGTTTATATAAAATGCAGGATAGACAGGCTTAGCAGCCTTTTCCTTGTACCACTTGACGCCGAATTCATCAAACAGTGTCTTGCCGATAGCGTCTTTGTATAAATCTGCCGTAATCAGCCAAATCGCCCCCTAATCAACGAAAAACCTTTTTAGCTCCCGCTTGTATTTCCTTTCTACCGTTTTAAGCCCCTTGTTAAGCGGAACTGTATTCATGTAGAATGGCTTTATTTTTTTAGTGCCGAATTCGATGTATGATGCATAGTCCTGCGGATTGCTAAAGGTAATTTTGTGTTCATGACCTTTTTGGCTGTAGGTCATTTCCCAACTATTACGAAGCGCGCCTGTATCAACAGGTGTTCTCCGCTTTGTTTTGGCAAGTATAGCCGCACCTTCTTTTTTGAGAACCTTTTCAGCTACTTCTGAACGAATTTTTGACTTGCGTTCGAAATCGCTTTGAAACCTTGCAAACTCTGAAAAATCAAACATCTTTTCGCACCTGTAGATAAAAATTACTGCGCCCTGGATATGCACTCAACATACCAACAAAACCATTGATTTCAGCGAACGCAACGCCGTTTGACTTTCTGCGCAGCTTTACATAGTCGCCGTTTTTAACGTCAACGCCAGCAGGAAAATCAACCCTGATCAACTGTGTAACTGGCATTGTACCAGCGGTTACAGTGTCCGGCCTATCATTGATCTTGTAAGAAATATGACACGGCTGCTTTTCAACTACCATTGCAGTCGCTTCTGTAACTTCCCCAGTGTTGGGGTTTTCGCTGACGGTGTCGCGCCAAACGTCCATCTCATCAGTATCAAATATTTTCATTTTTTCGCCAATGATAGAAAAATCAACAACCATGCCACACCTCGCTAAAACATTACCCTGAAAGCGTGCAAGTCGCTAAGGGCAGAGTTAAATACATTATTTGTAATTTCCGCAAACTTAAAACTTCGATCAGCTTCTTTGATCTCTGATACTTTCGACTGTTCGGAGTACACATTTACGACCATTCTTGCTATTGCCGGCTCTAGTTCGACCGGGATTGCCCTAATGTTGCAGTAGTTCTTCGCTCGCTGGCTCATTTCATCAATTAAGGCATTTAAAAAAGCGTCTTGGGTATCAGTAGTGACACCCAACAACGCTTTTACTCTCTCAAGAATGCTCATTTAACGTCCTTTGCAGCTTCGGTTTTAGAACCAGTCTTTACCGCTGCTTTTGGCTTAACGTCCTTTGCAGCTTCGGTATAGCCAGCTTGTTTTAACCGGTCCGCATCAAATTCGCTATTCACAACAATCGTGATACCGTCTTTTTTTAATTCCATAGTTACCTCCGTTATGCCTGTGCGTGCAGGTAAATACCTTTAGCTTTGTTATCGTAAACAAAAGCGTCATGATAAAGTCTGAATTGGAATTTCCATGCGTCTTTATCCTGATTTTCTTCCGGGGTAAAGATTTTAGGAAGAGCAAATTTAACGACCTGCAGCACTGCCGGTTTATGAATAATCATAAAGTTAATTGCCTTGCCTGTGGTATCTGTGGGTTTAAAACCGTTTTCGGAAGAACCATCATTAAGAGTAATGCCAGTATAGAAGCGACCAGGAACAACCCAATTAATCGGCATATCGTTATAGCCGCTCAAAATTGTGTTTACAGTTCCGTCACTACCCCACTGACGAGCTAAAGCAGAATTAAGCATCGGCTGAAGCGCAGTACTGATATTCAACACACGTTCAGTACGCGGGACTTCCGCTTCATCCATTTTTGCTACTGCATCATCAATCGCTCCAATAATTGTTTCTTTAGTCAAAGTAGCAGGACTTGCTTTTAAAATACCGCTTGCACTTGCGTATTTAGCAAAGCGATAAGCATCAAGCTCCGGCACAACATGCTCACGCTGGTAGCCACCGACAACAGCGCCAAAGGTCATTCCAAGTGTTTCCTCATCATCCATGCGGTCGACTGAAAACTCTCTGCCGCGCTCAATTGTCAGCTTCATGGTTTCCCATGCTGCTGTAACTGTTGCTTTAGGATAGCCTGTATCGCGGGAGTAGTTACCCAACCCAACAGTACCGACTTTCAACACTTTAATTTCGTTTACACCCGTAAAAGCATTGGTCATAACTCTAGCGTCAAACACGCTAGTAGCTGCGCCTTTTTTATAGATTTCGTCAAGAATAGGTAAAAATTTGTTTGCTAATGCAATGTTGTTTGCCATTGTTTAATCACTCTCCATTTTTATTTTTGTTATTCCAACCCTGCGCCCATTCTAATAGCCGCAAGTTCCGCATCACCGTTCTTATCATCTTGGTTACCAGGTGAGTGCGGTTTCATTCCGTCAGGCTTTTGCGCTGCCGAAAAAAGGTAATCATGAGACGTTTTGATTTTTTCGAGTTGTTCGCTCAAACCGCTAATATTTTCCCCGTCTACCTTTACAGCATTGCTGTCAAGCAAAGCTTTAACCAGTTTCGCATCTTTCGCGCCACTGCCTGCCAGTGCAACATCAATAGCTGCATTTTTTCGTAGTTCGGCAATATCCTGATTGTATTTTTCCTCGCTTGCCTTTACAGCAGCCTGCAGTGCCTTAACGTCAATACCTTCAAACCCTTTCAGTTGCTCCTGTAAAGCTTTGGCGGCGTCTTTCGCCGTTTGCAGTTCTTTAACATGATTTTCTTTCAAACCATCAATTTCGGCTTTTGATTTGTAGTTTTCTCTGAAATATTTGTTGAAGTCCTCCTTTTTTTCTGCCGGAATATCAAACCCCAGCTCTTTTAATTTTTCCAAAATATCCATTGTTAAACCCTCCATACTTTTTTATACAGGTCAGTACCTGTCAGATTAGCGGTTATAGTCCCGCCGGACTGAAAATAAAAACACCCTTTTGGGTGGCTTTAACTTAAATATTTTTCTGCATATTCTTTATAAGTCATATTTTCAGGCACATAAAAGTATTTCCCGTTTTTATCCTTTGCAAGCCGTTCGCCCCGATCATCAACCATCGGTACAGTTGTAGATCTACAATTAGGGTGCATAGGCGGGGCGTTTATCCCCTGTCGCTTGTCTTTCAGCGCGAAGTCTTTACCGTCTAAATCTCGGCATATTTCACTGGTCTTAAAGTCAAGTACGGCCGTATACACATACCTTTCAATGTCGTTGTCTTCCATAGCTTGAAAATTGGCATCGTTTAAAACGTGTGATACTTCTGTTCTCGCCAGCCGTAATGCGTTTTTATAGCCTGCGCCTGTGCGCTTATTTATCATGGTAGCTATCTCTTTAGGATTTCTCCCCAAAATAAGCCCGCTGGGGATATCTTTTTGCAATGCTTTCGAAACACTTTCCGCATTATCGGCGGACCGAGTTTTGAAATTACCATCCAGCCAGCGGCTATCAATTGCCCTTTTAATTGCGTCAATTTTAGGTTTGCTAATAACTCTTGTGCGTCCGCTTTCAATTGCCGAATTGTAAGCCCCGCTGTTATAACCGTCAGAATATACTTTGCTCAAAAGGTCTGCTAACGTTTCAACTTCTCGCGCAGAAGCTTGTGACAATATCAAATCAATTTCAAACATCAGTTTGTCAACGCGTGTTATTTTCGTTTTTCTAGATTGACGATAAGCGATTCTTTTGAACCAAGAGGGATAATTCTTCTTATCTGAGTCAGCATATGCCGTAGCGGCAAATTTTTGCTGTGATAGCGTTTGCGCTTTGCTTAACAAGGCGTATATGTCATCAGTACCATAGCGGCCTATATAAGCTTCAATTTCTTTTTTTATCTTCGCTGTAGCATTGACGTATATCTCTTTTAGCTTGCGCTCTGCTGGGGTTAGGCGTCTATCTCCAGCAGAAAGCAATCGCTTTGCCCAATATTCATCACTGCGCCGCATTTGGGTCACCATCTAAATTATTGTAAATATCGCCCTGCTCTGATTTATACTTATCAATTTCGGCAGCCACATCTTTAACCCAAGGCATATTTGACAATATTGTTTCGGTTGAAATCCCCTCTATAGACTGAGCTTTTAGGCACATATCAATTGCGGACTGCTCGTTGATGAGGATATCTCTGTTAAAGGTTATCTCAACGTCCCCAGATACACTATAATACTTGTCAATAAACCAACATATACCATCAATGCAGTTTCTGACTCCTTTTTCTAACCCGTTGCAGTCCAAGTCAAGCGGGGCATACATATACTGTCTGGCTTCTGCTGACGCATTAGCACCCATAGCCTGATCAGGATCAACGCCACGGCCAAACGCGTATATATTACGGCGCAAGCGGTCTAAATAAGTGTCAGAGTTGCTAACGTCTACGCTGTCATCAATTGTGTCTGCGTCGCCGTCATCGTTAACCATTATCAAGCGGTAAGCGTTTACTGTTTGGCGCAATCTACCTAACTGGTCGCTATCTTTGCCACTACCGCCATAATTTTTTACTTTAATAATCTTGTTGCCTGCATCCTCTAGCGCGTTTCCATTGTTTGATACTCCTTTGTCGTAGGCATCAATCAAGCTTTTTATTCGGCTAATCAAAGGAGTTTCGCTATCGTTATATTTTATCGGCACAAACGGCAACCGCTCCCAATCATGCAGATTACCATCAGCGTCCTGCAGCATAGCGGCCTTTTCGCCTACCGCTATAAGATTGCTGTTATAGTTCTGCGCGATCATTTCAACGCTTGACGCCGTCTGCTGGTACTTATAAAGCTGTACGCCGTCAGCCTGCCAAAATTCCGCATATGTGACGAAACGCTTCTGCGCTGCTTCGAACTCGACTTGCGTGTAAAATCTGATCAAAGCTTGCAAGTCTGTATGCTCATCATCTCCCCAAAGTGGGATTATTTGCTTTGCGTCTATAACTTTAAACTTTAACTGACCTTTTTCCGGGTAAATGTACATCCAGCCAATGCCGCATTTTATTGCACCAGTAGCACAGGCCGTTATTTGACTGCGGGCCTTAGTATCAAAGACACTTTGTAAAATATCATCTTTTGTTTGGTCCAGACCCTTAACGCTAAACTCACGACCCAGCAAATATTGGATTTTTTGATCTATCAACTCTGTTGCAAACGTATGTACTATTTTGTTGTTAGCAACATTTTTAACCTCTGTCAGCAGCCCATCTTTGCCAATAGCCATACGTTTGGTATCTAAAATATCATGCTTACCAGCGTAATATCTTGCGCCAGCAAGCATATTTTTATAACGCTCACTTTCGATAAATTCTTTAATTTCGAGTTTGACTATTTGGCTATCACTTAGCGGAGCGTTGCGCTTTAGCGTGTCTATTAATGATAAATCCATACTTAACCCCCTATTAATACAAAATTGCTTTGCGCCATTGCTGTGTTAACAAAATATCTTAGCGCGTCCATTGCGTGGTCATTATCTTTTACCGGGCGATCTTCGGTGCTTTTGGTATCCCACAAATAGCTCTGAAACTCTGCTATTGTGTTTTTGCACGAAATGTGTACATAAAGCCGTTCCTGCGCGATTAAACTTGCGACGGATCTAATACCATTCAGTACATCATTTTTGGCTTTCTTAGCCGAAAACTGCCCATGCTTTTTAATCGTTGCGATCATACTAGCAGCGGATGGATCTATACCGATATAATCAATGTCATATCCGTCGGCCAACCTTACCAGCTCATTGTAATAATCATCATCCGTAAGCTGGCGATTGTTTGCTCTCCCGCTGTAGTAATACTCTTTGATAAGATAAGCGACGTCTACGCCTAACTCTCTCCGCACACCGAAAAGTAGGGCAGCAAATGGATTCTGCGTGCCGTAGTCGATAAATATATAATGACGGTCACACTTTGGGGTCACTTGCTTAACGTGTCTGTTTGTGCTAAACATCGGATAAATCAACCCTTCGGCCAGCACCCACTTGCCAAGGATATATCTGTCATACCACACTGTTCCTGTGTACTCTTTTTTTAAGTTTTCGACAAAATCGCTCGGTAAAAAATCATTATCATCGATACTGTACTCTTGCAAGTATATATCTGCGTCACTGTCCATAAACTTTTTAAACCAATGCATAGGGCTGTCAGGGTTACAGGTTAGGTCACATCTGCTATACGGCTTATCTAGCCGAGATTTTAACATCTCGAAAACCTCGTTATTATAGGTCACCACCTCATCGCAGTAAGCATATTTAATGCTGCTGCCACGCAGGCGGTCTACTTGTGTCACCTTGTCCGCTCCTAGGCAATAGACTTTTTCGCCAAATATTCGTGCCGTGTTATCTACACCGATATCGCCTACCAGCGTTGCACCGTAAATAGCCTGCAACGGCTCAATTACATTGCGCTGCAGCGTTCCCTTGGTATTGCCAAGTATTACCGTTAGCCCCTCTTTTCCCGCTACCGCTCTAATACGGATCGGTATAACCGCCAGTACATCTAAATACGTTTTGCCGGAGCGCGTTGCGCCGGATTTAATATTCCAGCGGTGGTTAGCGTTGTTAAGATACTCTTGTTGTTTTTGCGTAAATGTCATTTCGTCAGCCCCTGCGTTACTTTTGATAGTATCTCATCAAGTTTTTCCAGTGCTGACGAACTATTATCAACAGGATTGCGCTTATAAGATCCGGGCATCCTATTCGACAGCCAGAAAATTTGAGCCGTAGTATTAGCAGGGATAGGCACTTCTTCCTCTGCCGTCACCACTTCCTCGTCTTCCGCCACTCGCTTGCCGTTATCATACTTGACGTGCTTTACCTTAAAACACTTTTTGACTGTGATTACCCTGTCCAAACAGCTTTTAAAAAGTGCATTTTCGACTTGCCTGTCAGCAATCTCCTTGCTTTTTTTTAAAGCCTCCGCAAACTCCCCATACTTTTTTTGCCAATCATACAAGGTAGATACATTTATCCCCATGTTTTTGGCAATTTGCTCATTGGATAGTCCATCCCTAGCCCAGCCAGCTATGCGCAGTAAGCCGTCCTCGTTATTCCAAATTTTATTAAACTCCGACGGTCTGCCGCCTGCCATATCTCTCACCACCTTAAATAAAAAAGCACCTAACCGAAGTTAAGTGCCATAATATTAACTTATATGCTAATTTTTGATATATATCGCCGTGTTTTAACGCATTTTTAACGTTGAATTATTCATGCAGATTAAACAGTAATTAAATAAGCCGCTGTATTACCCCAACGGCAGGGTAAACTACTATGCCGGTTGCTGCATACCGTCCAGTAGCTGCTATGGGTAGTTATCCGCATCATTCATACGATAAATTGCAGCTATCATATGCCTTCATACAGTAACGCCATAGCAAATATATAACATACGGTTTGCCACTTGCTCGGATAATGAGCGGGTTACTGCGTATGCGTTATATCAATTTCACATTTTTACACTTTATATTATATCAAGGGTCCATGGTATCATTCTATATCATCTTTCTTAGCTCGTATAATGCCCCCGAATGGATCCTATGTATTTGCGCCCACTCATAACCCACTGCTACGCAGCACTCTTCCCAGCTGCGCCTTGAAAAATAATAGCTTTTTAATACCGCCCTGTGCCTTTCGTCCGGCAGCCTGTCGATTAGCTGTTCTGCCTCCATTCTTGCCCGCAGAAGCTCTTTACTGCGTTTTTCAATATATCGCTCTACCTCAATGAGATTGGCAACCACAGGTGCCATTTTATCCGTATTGGCACCATGTACAGGAGCAAAGGACAGCGAAGGTGTAATCTTTTCGGCAAGCGACCGCAGACGCTCCCGCTCATCTAGCAAGTCACTAATTTCTCTCGCAATGAAACGATATCTTTTTAGCTTTGCCTTTATCTCCTCTATAGTCATTTGCTACCCCCTATATCTACCGATGTATGAATATAGCGTATTTTTGCTCACATTCAGCTTTTGAGCAATCGCCGGAACATCCCACCCAGCAAACCCCATTTCAAAAATTGTTGTATGCATATCGCTCCAGTCAAATGCTTTAGACGATGCCGAATTTCCAAGCGGTTGAAATATCGGAATCCCACCGTGTTTATCCATGATATCCCTAAATACTACTTTCATAGTTTTGTGCGGCTTGTATCGCTCTTTTCCCGCGTCTGTTTCTTTCCCTGCCCTAGCTTCCTCACGCCTACGTTGCTGCTCTTGTAACTGAGCTAAACGTGGATCTGTCGATGTTAGCGGATTTGCTGCACCTTTATACTCTTGTACTGGTGTATGTTCTCCTCTAATACAAGGATTTAAGCCTATAAACGCACAATAATATCTGTCCCCACAACTTTTCAGCCTATAACATTTTTCACAATCTATCACGTTTTCAGCTCCTTCTACCGCATTATCATAGTCCATACTATATATTGTCCTATCTCACTACCCACACCTATTGCTATACCCGTTATAACGCCTATTACTATACCAATTACTAACGCTGTATTTGATTTCATTAGAATGGGATATCCTCATCGAACGGCACCGCATGCCCGAACTGCTCAAACTCGCTTTTATCGCCGCTTGTACCGCCTTTATCAGATTTTCGCTCTACAAACTCCACACCATTTGCGATTATTTCAGACACCCAACGTTTGCTGCCGTCTTTGGCTTCGTAACTACGTATCTGAAGCCGTCCATCTACAAGTAGTCTATGCCCCTTTTGACAGCTGTTACCCACTAATTCAGCAGCTTTACCCCAAACAACAACGGGGATAAAATCGGTTTCTTTGTTTCCGTTGGCGTCTTTAAACGGCCTGTCTACCGCTAACGTAAATTGAGTTACTACTTTGCCGGTCTGTGTATACTTTACGTCCGGGTCTTTGGTTAAGCGGCCCATTAAAATAACTTTATTCATGATCAACTACACTCTTTTCTGATAAATTATCAGCAATGTGACGAGAGCTTTCTAATAAAGGTAAATTCGCTTCTGTAGGCACATAAATAATTTGATTAGGTCCATCCTCAAGATTGCGAATCCAAAGATACCGTAAATAAGCTTCGTTATTTTTTAAGCTATCACCAATAATTCTATTCGCTTCAGCCACACCTTTCGCTCTGATGATTTCTGCTTCTGCTAAAGACTTTGCACTTTCTTTCTTAGCTTCAGCTTCTTGAATAGCAATTTTTCTATTTCCTTCTGCTTTTCTAAGTTCTGCAATGCCAGCTTGTTCACTCGTCCATACATTGTAAAGCGGATAACCTATACCGCCTATAATTGTAAATATTAAAATCATAGTACCTATAAACACTTTTTCCGCTGAATTTTTCATATTTTATACCTCCATTTGGCTGGATCATATGCTTTAACAAAACCGCCGTGCGTGCTAAAGCGTGGACGGCCTTGTGCGCAAGGCTCGCCCGGTATGATTAAAGTTAGTTCCATTTTTTACTCCTCTCATATCAAAAACGTCAAAACGAAATATCAATTTCCTTTTCTAGACCTCAATTTTCCCGCTTATCAAATCTGGCATTACTGTTATTCTAGGTATAATAACTTCCCATGGATGTTCGGAACTTGGTCTACCATGTTTTTTGTTGTATTGCACGATTACTCCCCACTTGCGTTCCCTTGACGATTTAGCATAAACAGAAGAAGCCATTAGGTAAAAAGCTCTGAACTCTTTTATTGTTTTTTTATTCATCATTTCCCGCACACCGCCTTATTTTTCGTATTCTTCTTTGCTAACGGCTGTAATGGTTGTAGGGTACGTTCCTTGTAACGCCAAACAGGCTAGAACATTGCGCATTGACACTGTTAATACATAATCGCCATATCCTGTCATATCCCAACTCATTAAGCCTTTATAACTAGTTTTTCCTCTCAAGCCATTAGGCAACTGATATGTAAACCATGTAGTTACCCTATACAGCGTTGGTGCCGGTTCAACTTCACCATGTAGCCACTGACAACGCCTACAACAATATTTACTGTCCCAGTAATCACAGGTAGCGTCACAATCATCACAAGGGCATTGTTCTTCTTCCATTTTTATTCACCGCTCCTTTATCTCAATTAATGGGCAATCTATCAGCCTAATATTTGGATCTTTAATTTCACAGACAAGAATACAGCAGCCTTTGCTCTTATCAACAGAAAATGGTTGATTTCTATAAAAGCCAACTGGATATGTCAACGGGCATTCATCACAGTTTGCAGGCATATCCATTTCTTTAATTGCTATCATATATTTTCAGCTCCGTTCTGTCAGCCCAAGTAATCCTACGCGATTTAAACTTAGTTGGCATAGATATAACAGTAAGCTGAATACAGTTACTACATTCTGGGTTTTCGCTCAACTCACTGGCCTTTCTATTATTAATGCATAAATAACAATAGTCTAAGTATTTCATTTTTTACTCCTACATTCTTACCCAACGGTTTTTGTCCTTAGGCATAAATTCAGAAGGTCTACCAAAAGGAGATATGATATCTAAGCCAAGGCATAGACGAGCAAAATTTTTTACGCTTAAATTTTCCCTTTGACAAATACCACAGTGAAAACTACCCAAGTATTTACACTCATGGCACCATCCTACGTACTTGATTTCAGGCTTTTTCATCTGCTCCACTTCCTTAAACTTCTCTAAAATCAATATCAGGGTACTTATAAAGCAGCATTTTCTTTTTGATCATATACACCTGTGTCCTCATGCCCTTGGTGTCAACATAATAAACGTGGCCGCTGGCTTCCGTAACTTTGAAATCAGCCTTGTAAATAATCGGCCTTATCTTTTTACCTTCCCTCTTATAACCAGGCTGTAAAACAAATTTTGGCTGTAGCTCAACCTCTTTTACTGTACCTTCGCGCATCATCCAGTGTAACTGCCAGTAATAGTCAGCTTCTTTTTCGCTGTCGAAACGGATACCGTCTACCTCGGTAACTCTATTGCCATATTTCAGCACAGGTACAGCCCCGGGTAAATTCGCCGGCGCCGTTACGCTATCAGAACGAATTTTACTTACAAGGTGTGCCGGCAGTTCATTCCACGTCGTCATTTATTACTACCGCCGATAACATAATTTCTAGAGCTTTCTTCTCTCGCCTTAACCGGGCATTTTTACCGCCGAGCTGACTATTTTTCCGACGCAGATGTTTGAGTTCCGTCAGTATCTGCATAAGTACTGGTTTCAATACTGGTACATACTGATCGCCTGGTTCTTTTTCGATTAACGCCATCATAATTTTTATATTTATTGGTTTCATAGTTTCCAACTCCTTATATTTAAAAGGCCGCCCCCCTACGGGCTAATCACCACCGCAGGGGTATACTTCCCTTTATGCTTGTATATAGTTAGTATGCGCGGCCGTTTTAACTAAAAACAAACTAATTGTTCAAATTTCTGCGGCTTGAGCATTTCGGTTTTAGCTTTATTGTAAAACTCCTTAGATAACTCAAATCCATAACTGTTTCTACCTAATTCCATAGCCGCTCTTAATGTTGTCCCACTCCCTGCTACTGGATCTATAACCACGTCACTTGGGTCTGTAAAGATTGTTATTAACTGCTTCAACAAATTAACTGGCTTTTGTGTCGGATGTATTTTAGGATATGTTTTTGTATCCTTTACCCAGTTAAACCAATTAAAAATCATTTTTCCATTATTATTAAATTTCGGTAGTTTTTCCCTGTATAACACCAAAGCGTATTCAGTAGCACCAACAACACGCATATTTGCTTTTAATACCTGTGCTGAAAAGTTTTTGATGAAAATTAAAGGAATGTGTTTTTTAAACCCATGTTTTTCTGCATACTGAATTACCATCGGCATTTGTTCAAATGAGCAAAAAACTATCATGCACGGAGCTTTCCCTTTTTCTTTAGGCTCTTTTTTTAATAAGCGATTACAAAAATGAAAGTATTCTGCAATGTTAAAATTATGATCTGTATTGAAAAAAGCTTTACCTGCAAATTTGCTTTCACCTTTTTTATTATCGCCATCTACATACCACATTGGATTAGATCCGTAAGCATTTGCTCCAAGGTTGTACGGTATATCCGCAATTACTAACTGTGCCTTGGGAATCCCATACCGTTTAAAATTTTGAAAATTATCACAATAAAATTCTGTCTTTATTTTCATTGCTTGCCTCCTAAAGTTGACTGTATATCAAAATGGTTCTGACTTATTAGTGTTCAACTTGTCAATATCTTCTGGTGTAAAGTAGTACCCTCTTGCAAGATTTTTATTTATGACTTCTCGCTTAGCTTTGGCATAAGCCAAAAACGCCAAAGCATGATTCTTCCGCAGCTGGTAAACAAACGTATTACAGCAAGCCTTAACGTCGATAATCTCCGTCATCAACGCCAGCAGCTTATCTTCTGTTGGCACTTTTTTAAACTCTGTGTAAGCAGCTTCTACCTCAGCCAATTCTTCTTTGATTTTTGCAATCTGTTCTTCCGGTGTTACGTCCCTGAATTTATAACATGGTGTTGTTGCTTTAATTTTCATTATTTCATCTCCTTCATTGCCGCAAAGAATGTGATTGCCGCCATATACTCATCGTAATATTGCTCGTTAGGATTATTACCTTCACGTCCGTATACACTCTCTACACGAGTTTTAAATTCGTCTAGCGTACCACCTTTGAAGCCATTCCAACATCCGCATAGAACATTGTCGTCATCTACGCAATAAGTAGTTATTCCTCGGCGACTACCAACTCTAACAACTTGATAATATGTTTTGTCGAGGTCTGCACCGCTGAGGTCTGCACCGCTGAGGTCTGCACGTTCCCCTCCTTCTTCGTTTCGCAACCATCTACCGTGACTTTTTATAATCTCCTGTAATTTTTTTGCACTTATTTTCATAGTTACCGCTCCTTTAAACTTTAGCTAATTCACCTTGACGACGGGTTGACCGTTTTGGTACTACATCAGGCACTAACGGATGATATTTATAACACCGCTCACGATCAGCAACCACATAAGTAAATCCGCTTTCTTTGTCTACTCTCAAAAACGGTTGATGTCCGCTGTATGGGCAATCAACAGTGTTAATACATTCAGCGCATTTTCGTTCGACGTCTGCGATAAAGCTGATATCGCTGCAATTACGCTTTATAAAGTTATCATCGGCGTCAGGGAAAATCCTCTTTGCTGCAGCTCTAACTTTCTCACTTATTGGCTGCCGTAGTTCGCCAAATGTTTTTCCGGCAGCAAGATCAGCAAATAGCTTCTTTACAAACTTATTTGCCGCTTTAGAATTACGCTCAATAGCCTTCTTCTCTGCACCGATTTTATTTTGTCGTAGGATTGATAAAGTATTATTAATATCTGCCCATGTTGGCCAATATTTATTATTATCAGCGATATAATCAACAGTATCGCCCCACATCTCAATGTCTGTGTATTTATAACGCTCCAGGGTTTGCCTTTCGATAGTTTTTTTTGCATCTTCGCTTCCCCAGTTTGGCTTTAATCCCGCCGCCTGCCACACTTCATAAGCTGCCGTTATCTCTCTGAGT
>OLIT01001085.1_pt1 | contig 24987 bp, 18 predicted proteins | sample 1601341 | NCBI WGS metagenome assembly OLIT01 (sample SAMEA2452121, study PRJEB22498) | human gut metagenome | biome: human feces; feature: human gut; material: feces | place: Australia | collected 2012
AAAATCAAAATCCTTTTTCATCGTTCTATCTGTTTAATATATATTCCTTTATCTTATCTTTTGCATAATGGTAGTTCACTTTCAGTGTATCCACTTTACTGTCCAGTATCCGTGCTATCTCTTCGTATTCGAGTTCATCGTAATAGCGTAAGTTGAACACGAGCCGCTGCTTCTCCGGCAGACTCAAAATGGCTTCCTGAAACTTCACTGCCAGTCCGTTTTCATAATCAATATAATCAGAAGCCTGCAATTTGCTCATCAGTTCTTCCTGAATCTCTTCCGAAGCGATGGTGCCTTCTTCTTTTCTCCCATTCAGCAGACGCAGGCTTTCATTGGTCGCAATCCGGTAAATCCAGGTACTCAAAGAACTTTCACTGCGAAACTGCTCCAAATGTCGGAACACGCGAATAAATACTTCCTGAAGTACGTCTTCCGCATCTTCATGAGATACGACCAGTCTACGGATATAATTATATATCGGTTCCTGAAAAGCGTCCATCAACATCTTGAATCCCCGTTCGCGATTCGAGGTACAAGCTTCCCGGATTTTATTCTCATTTATCATCTGTTCTTTTTCTGAGCTTTGATTATTAGAACGCAGAAAGGTGGGGAAGTTAAATAGGGGATTCCGCTTTTTGCTTTTATTAACGTGAAAAGGAGAAAATAGAGAGTATATATGAATGGAGAAAGCGCTTCCATAGCCTCATCAAAGACCACGGAAGCGCTTTAAATTGTTTATTTATAAGCTACGTACAAAAAAGCGTTTACCAGAACTTATTATGTTCCGCGCTATATTCAAAACCTACGGATTTCAACTGATTCACCAGTTCGTCCTTATTCACGTCCATATCTTCACAAAGTTCATCAAGCGAAGAATAACAGTCTCTCAATTTCATATTGACGACGCTGAACAGCATCATCGGGTCTTTGGGTAATTCCATAACATACAATCTTTTAAACCGGACGCAAAGTTACAGCAATCTCATTGAATGGCAAAACAAATCAATCACCTATTTCTTCTATCTTTAAAGAGACTTTTTCTATCAGCTTGCTGATTTCAGCTTCCAAAGGAATGACGTTGAACTCTTTCCAGAAGTTCTCGTCATACTTGAAGTTCGTATCGGAAAAGATAGTACGGGTGGACAGCCTGTCAATACGGGGGAAGGCTGTCACTTGTTCCGTATCCACTTTACAGGTAATCATCTCGAACCAAATATGCAGGTCACGACTCCCAAACAGCATCCCCCTATGTTTCACCTTAAAATAAAGGTCTCCGCGGATATGATGGATATAATAAGTTCCCTGCCACGGTTTATAAGAAATAGTATATACTACTTTTTGAGGATTCATCCGGATATTGCGCGTACGCCTTTCTACGAACATACCTGCGGCATCTTTTACATATTTAGGATGAACTTCCAGACGGGCTTGCAATAAAGCGCACGTTTCAGAATCAAGATACAGTTCGCCACAGAATAGAGGTTCGGTGATGCCTTTCCTTTGTTCAAAATGCACAATATTCACAAAGCGGTTATCCAGGAATGTCATTCCTTCCGAAGTATAGACATATGCGTTATTCTCTATATCGGGAATCATAAATGCGGGCATATCTTTAATCAAATCCATTTGCAGGCAAGCCTGGATTCCGGATTTTACCTTCACAAGCAGGCTGTCCTTCACTTCTACATTACTAAGCCGGCTCATCTTCAATAACTTCACCTGATCAGGTAGCAAAGAGGAAGAGAATGTCTTATAAACCTTAAAGACGCCTTCAGACAGATTCTGGAATTTATTCTTCAACTGGACGCCTTCACGGTAGAAAGTTGTCAGATATACGGGGGAATGCGAATAATTTCGTTCCCTGCGTTCTATCATTTCCCGCAGCAGCTTCCTGGGATCACTTCTACGGATGACGACTTCCCGCAAAGGGACTACTTTCGGTTCGAGGCTAAGTACATTGTGCCGACCTAGTAGCGCAGAGAGTTCTATATCCTGTGAAATATAACCTATATGTGAAAAAGCAACCGGTGCTTGCCTTAAAGAATCCGGCAAGGACAGTTTGAATTCTCCATCCTGATTGGTGATACTGCCTACGGATGTTCCGCGGACTCCGACAGTAGCGGAAGGTATGGGTACTCCCGTTTCCTTGTCCAGTAAAGTGCCGGCAATGATTAAATTTACGGTTTGTTGAAGCGGAAGAGAGTCTTGTGATATTCGGAGATTTTTGACGGAAGGGGAAGTTATCAGAATATGAGTACCGATAACCTTAAATTCAAGGTCAGTATCTCCTATTATATCGTAGACAGCCTGACGGATGGTACGCTTTCCTTCTTTTACTCTCACTATTGCGTCATTGTCTACGACCCTACTATCATAAATAAACATATATCCTGATTGTCGGGAAACATCCCCCAACAGTGAATATACCGTTGCTTTCGTTTTAGGCAACCGGACTATTTGCTGCAACACATCTCCTCCATCTGCTCTCATCGTATCAAATCCGAAAAAGAGCATGAACAGAATGGGGAGATAGTAATAAGCCGGTTTCATTTTTTTGAATTTTAAAGAGCGTTATTCCGACAGATTATAAATATTTCCCTGCCGGATACATTTTAAGTTGAGTGCACCGGCTATCAGGTTGGCAACCATTTCCGGAGATTCATCTGAGAATTCAACAGTCAATTTGCGTTCTGCCAATGCCGGTGAATCAACTTGAATCTGCAAGCTGTCCGTACTCAAATTCATTACTTTCAGAATATTGGCCAAAGGTTCGTCCTTAAAACGTATATGCTTAAAGAAGCGACTCCAATCTTCGGCTTCTTTATCGGTACGTTGCACTATCAGTTTCTGTGATTGTACAGTTACCGTTTCACCGGCTTTCACATAACATTCCCGATTCCCTTTTTTAAGAGAGACTCTCACTGTGCCTCTCTGCACGGACAAACGGAAGGGAGCATTCCCATCACTTTGCACACTGAAAGCCGTTCCCAAAACTTCAATTTTGGCTTGTTCCGTATTTACCCAAAAAGGTTGCCCCTGCTTCTTCGCTATATCAAAGAAAGCATTTCCTTCTAGGCTTACTTCCCGTTTATCCGCAACAAAATGTTCCGGATACAATAACGAAGTTTCTCCGCCCAAAAGCACAACGGAACCGTCTTCAAGGGTGGTTGCCAATATAAAGGCACTCTGATTTTCCTGCGTGAGCAGATCCGGTACAGGTTCTTTGAAACCCGATACCCAATATAACGCCCCACAAACAATGCCAATCAATACTGCGGCAACTGCTCCATGACGCATCCACGGCGAAAGTTTACGCATATGATGACCTTCATCAACTTTCGCAAGTAAATGGTCTTTGTCCAACCGGTCGTACAACCGATTCCAGGCTTTATCTGTCTTTATTTTATAAATATCTGTTTTCATCACTCCATGTGAATATAATTTTCAACTTCTTTTCGCAACGTCCGAAGGGCTTTAGTCATTTCGGCTTCCACTGTTTTGACCGAGAGGGAAAGCTGCGCGGCTATATCCATATACTTCCGTCCTTCCATACGATGCATTTCAAAAATCTGCCGCCTGCGGGCAGGCAATTTTTCAAGGATATTATTTATGATTTTCTGTAATTCCTCATATTCCATTTGCTGATGAGGGTCTGTTGACTGCTCCGGACTGGAAGCAGCTAATACCGCTTCGCGATAGCGGCTTCGCACTTCCTCATGTTCACAATACTGAAGAGCCTGATTACGTGTCGCCTTGTACAGATAGCTTTTGACGGACTGGAAAATCTGCAAATGTTCCTTTTCCTTCCAAAGTACATAAAAGAGTTCTTCGACTATTTCTTCCGCCACTGCCATTTGCCCGGTGATACCTGCCGCATAGCAACAAAGAGGGAAATAATAAGAGCGGAAGAGGTCTTCAAACGCTTTTATGTCACCTTCCTTTATCTTTTTTAATATGAGCAGTTCATTCAGCATACTTGCTTCTCTTTATGATTGACCTCAAATATAAGAAAACTATCCCTATTTCATTCTAGTCAGCTTGCTTTTTCAATTTATCTACTGCGTGTTCCAAAGATTCCGTAGGTTCGATTATATTATAATTCCCCCAAAAGCCTTCGCTCCAGTATTCATCCACTTTATCGTAGAATATTTGGTTCAGGCTGAAAGCTTCCTTGTTCGGTATAGTCTCCAATGAACCTTCCTTTCTATCGGTCACGACCATTTCCGAAGTTATTGCATAACTTGTGGAAAAGAGTTTTCGTTTCCAATCGCATTTAAAACGGATCGTGTTACGGATATAGTTCAGGTAAGTTCTTCCGTCTACATTTTTATAGGTAATCAGATAAGAGAGTTCCTGCGGCTTAAATCTTAATCCGAGAGGTTTCTTATAAAGAATGGCTGTGGTTGCCTTCGACTTATTCTGCATATCCAGGCTCATTTCGACACGGGTGAATGACAGTCGTTCACGGTCGATATACAGCTTGCCATACAATAAAGCATACATTAGAATCACTTTCGGACGGAAATTAATGACGTACTGCATACGATTATCTATAAGAACGGATTCCGCCATCCAAAACTCATAGTTGTTCAATTCCTCAAAATCGAGCAATGCTTCATTGTTTTTCACCACATCCAGCGTTACACTCAGGTTAGGGCCTCCTACTACTTTTACAGCCAGCGTATCACTTGCCTTCTGGCTAAGCAGACGACGTCCTTTCATTACGCGTACTTTATCATAATTGATATTCCTATTGGTATATGCAGTCTTTGAAACATCAAGCACAGCTTCCGATATACCGATATAGCGCCGTCCTTTCTGCACAGTTTCCCGGTAGAATCCTGTAAGCATATCACGTTTATCACTGTAATTCTGCGGAATCTTACTGATAGCTTTCTCCACAATCAGGCGAGGATCACTGGCATACACTACGACTTCATTCAACAGGTTGGCATGGGGTGTCATCCATACCGTCAATTTAGCAGGAGCTTCTTTCTCTATAGAGATATGACTATTGGCATAGCCGATATGAGAAATTTCCAGTTCGCGCGGCGCTTCCGTCTTTTTGATCTTCAAAGCAAATTCTCCTTCTGCATTCGTCACTGTACCGATATTACTTCCATATACGGATACATTCACATTCTCCAGAGCTTTTTTATTTTGCTTATCCTTCACTTGACCAACGATGGTAAGATAATCTCCGGCATCTCCCTGCGCCCATACAGGAGAGTTGCAAAGCATCAAACATACTGCCAGCCATCCAACCAAGTACTTTTCTAAATTCTTCATATCGGTTCTTTTTTAAAGGTAAATAATTTGCGTTTCTATATATAAGAGCGTTCAGACGAGAAATACCCTATGGGGTTTACAAAAAAAATCCCCATCAATATTACATACCCTTATGGAAGTAATCATCAAAACTCATACTATCAAACAACTCTCTATCATTTGTCAGGGAAGTTAACCAAGTGTGAGGTAAACACATAAAAGTCATAAGAAAACAGTAAATTTAACAAATTATTCGGTTTTATCCTTATCTTTGTATGTGATTGTGCGGGTTATTATATCTGAATAAGAATACACCACAGATACATAATAAATTCAAATTATAAAACAACTTATTATATTGAACGTATGTCAATATGGAGCCGACTTATAGGAATCAAGAAAACTGAAGACACAAATAATGTCATCAGTAATAAAATTACATCTGTACCATATGATGCCCCACGCTATGCCATAGTAGATGTAGAGATTGGTTTGAAAGATCGTAAAATTCATGATATCGGAGCACTCCGCCATGACGGCGCAACATATCATAAAACTTCGAAAGAGGAACTGTTTGAATTTCTTAATGATACAGACTATATCTGCGGACACAATATCATTCATCATGATGCCAAATATCTGTTCACCAATAAAACATGCCACTGGATTTTAGTCGATACACTTTATGTCTCGCCTTTATTGTTTCCGGAACGCCCTTACCATAGGCTGGTAAAAGATGACAAACTGATAAGTGAGCAAATGAACAATCCGGTGAATGATTGCGAAAAAGCAAAAGATCTTCTACTGGACGAAATAGCCCGTTGGAATTCGTTGCCGGACGAAAAACGCAAGCTGTTTGCATCATTGCTGAAAGACCAAAAAGAATTTGAAGGATTTCTCAGTATGGCAGGTGCGAAATTTATAAACGAAGGGGTGTCCGAGCTCATAAGAAACCTTTATGTGGGGAAAATCTGCCAACACGCCGACCTTGACATGCTCATCGCGCAACATCCATGCGAATTGGCATACGCATTGGCTCTAATAGACACTACCGACCATCGCTCCATTACTCCCGGATGGGTACTTCACAATTACCCCGAAGTGGAATTTGTCATGAAACTTCTGCGTCATACCAGTTGTAGCGAAAGCTGTGTTTACTGCAATACCCGACTGGATGTACTCCATAACTTAAAAGCCTTCTTTGGATATGACCACTTCCGCACCTATGAAGGCGAACCGCTTCAAGAACAAGCCGCCCAAGCAGCGATAAAAAGCAAGTCATTGTTGGCAATATTCCCTACCGGCGGTGGTAAATCACTAACCTTTCAATTACCTGCACTCATGGCAGGCCGTTCCGTGCATGGACTTACGGTTGTGATTTCACCATTACAGTCGCTAATGAAAGATCAGGTAGACAATCTTGCCGATAGAGGTATTACTGATGCTGTAACCATCAATGGCCTGTTAGACCCTATCACAAGAGCATTGTCTATACAAAGAGTACAAGACGGGGAAGCTTCACTTTTATATATATCTCCCGAAATGCTCCGCTCAAAAACCATTGAGAAAATCTTGATGGCACGTCATGTCGTGAGATTTGTAATAGACGAAGCACACTGCTTTTCTTCATGGGGACAGGATTTCAGGGTTGATTATCTCTATATAGGTAAATTCATCCGTGAATACCAACAAAAGAAAAAATGCAAGAATCCGATACCTGTATCCTGCTTCACTGCTACGGCAAAGCAGAAGGTAGTACAAGACATCTGTGACTACTTCAAACAGACACTGAATTTAGACTTGGAATTGTTTGCATCAACGGCTTCAAGAACAAATCTGCGTTATTCCGTCATACATGCCGAAAGTGATAATGATAAATACTTAAAACTGAGGGGACTTGTGGCTGAATCCGATTGCCCGACAATCGTTTACGTATCACGCACTAAACGTACAAAAGAACTGGCAGGCAGATTGACCCGTGACGGTTATAAGGCATTACCTTTCAATGGCAAGATGGAAGCTGACGAAAAGATTGCAAACCAAGACGCATTCATGAATGATCAGGTACGCATCATTGTGGCAACGTCAGCTTTCGGCATGGGAGTCGACAAGAAAGATGTCGGTCTTGTGGTACATTATGATATTTCCGACTCATTGGAAAATTATGTTCAGGAAGCAGGCAGAGCCGGTCGTGACCCCAATCTCAGCGCACGGTGCTACGTACTTTATAGTGACAATGACCTGGACAAGCATTTTATACTGTTGAACCAGACAAAGCTAAGTATCAGCGAAATTCAACAGGTGTGGAAAGCAATAAAAGACCTTACCAGACAACGCACGAAAGTCAGCTGTTCCGCATTGGAAATTGCCCGGCAAGCAGGTTGGGACGATTCGGTATCCGATATTGAAACTCGTGTGCGGACAGCTTTGGCAGCTTTGGAACAAAGTGGATATCTGGTAAGAGGAAATAATGTGCCTCATGTATATGCCACAGGTATCACAGTAAAGAACATGGATGAAGCAAGAGAGCGCATATCAGCGTCACTATTATTTGGCAGTGATGAAATAGAGAAGGCTGTCCGAATCATCAAATCACTGATTTCTCAAAAACATATTACCAAAGCCCAAGATTCAGAAGCTGAATCACGAATTGATTATCTGGCAGATATATTGGGGATAAGCAAACGTGAAGTCATATCTGCCGTAGAACGAATGAGGCAGGAAGGCATATTGGCAGACAGTAAAGATATATCCGCCTATCTGCTGGATGTAGGCGACTCGGAACGAAAATCACGGACACTACTCGAACGTTTTGCGAAACTTGAACAATACATCCTCAGCCATATTCCTGACGAATCTTTGCGGATATCATGCAAGCAACTGAATGACAATGCTGTGAACGACGGAATTAATGCATCCAAAGAAAAAGATATCCGGACACTACTCTACTTCCTCACGGTCAAGGGATATATTCGCAAGAAAGAAGATGCAGGCCACAATATGGAAATCAGTCGTCAGGCAGACTCGGAATCAATCATCAGGCGTTTTGAAAAGCGATTGGAAATCAGTCGTTTTACTGTGGAATGGCTATATAAGTTGTCTGCTGATGTGGACAAGGGGAGTTCCCCAAACAAAGCCGTTCAATTTTCTGTGGTAGAACTTCTAAATCAAATAAAGTCAAGCCCCCAATCCCTTTTTAGCGGACTTGACAACCTGCAGTTGGAAGAAGTAGAAGAGTCACTTCTGTATCTGTCGAAAATAGGCGCACTCAAACTCGAAGGCGGCTTTTTAGTTCTTTATAACGCCATGAATATACAAAGAATAAAAGACAACAAATCGAGGTATAAGCAGGATGACTACCGGATGCTTAACGAATTCTACAAGCAGAAGATCCAGCAAGTTCATATTGTAGGCGAATATGCCAATTTGATGGTAAAGGATTACAATACAGCTTTACAGTATGTTCAAGACTATTTCCAAATGGACTACAAAAAGTTTGTCACAAAATATTTCAAAGAAGAAAGAGTCAGCGAAATACAACGTAACTTGACCCCACAGAAATACAAGCAATTATTTGGTCAGTTGTCCAAACGCCAAATGGAAATTATTTCTGATAAAGAGTCACGTTGCATCGTTGTCGCGGCAGGTCCCGGCAGTGGAAAAACACGGGTATTGGTACATAAGCTTGCATCACTTTTACTGCTCGAAGATGTAAAACACGAACAACTTCTGATGTTAACCTTTTCAAGGGCAGCCGCTACGGAATTCAAGCAGAGGCTCATGGAGCTGATAGGCAATGCCGCCCACTTTGTCGAAATAAAGACATTTCACTCCTATTGTTTTGACCTTTTGGGTCGGATAGGTAACCTTGAGGCTGCAAAGAACGTTGTTTCAAAGGCAGCCGAGATGATCGACCAAGGAGAAGTGGAGCCGAACAAAATCGGAAAAACGGTACTGGTCATAGACGAAGCTCAGGACATGAGTGCTGAGGAATATGCACTCGTGAAGGCTCTTATGACCAAAAACGAAGAGATGCGTGTGATAGCGGTAGGCGACGATGACCAAAACATCTATGATTTCCGTGGATCCGATTCCAGATATATGTACCAGTTGACACAAGAATCCGGAAGCAAGTTTATTGAAATGACTGAGAATTATCGTAGTGCTCATCATCCGGTTAATTTCGCGAACGAATTTGTGCGAGGTATCAGTAAAAGGATGAAAAGTACGCCAATTATCTCAATGAGAGAAGAAGATGGTTGGGTTGAGATAACACGCCATCAATCAAAGTATATGTATCAGCCACTCGTTGAGGAATTGGTTCACTACCGGAAGAACGACGGCACTTCATGTGTGCTCACCCAGACAAACGAAGAAGCTGTAATTCTGGTAGCTCTTTTGCGAAAATATGGCATAAACAGCAAGTTAATACAATCTATGGATGGTTTCCTTTTTTGGAACATGGCCGAGATGAGATATTTCTTGAGGTATATAGACAAACGAGTGAAGACACCCTTAATTCCGGAAGAATTATGGGAAGCTGCCAAACATACAACCTTTTCCACTTATGACAAAAGTCAAAGTTTGGCATATGTAAAGCATTGCGTACAACTGTTTGAGCAGACCAATAAAACTAAATATTTTAGTGACTTCAAAGAGTTTGTATTTGAGTCATCAGTGGAAGATTTCTGTGATGTTTCAGGTACTGATGTTGTGGTATCGACTATCCATAAAGCTAAGGGCAGAGAATTTGATGACGTATATATGCTCATATCTGACAACTATTCGAAAGATGCCCATTTGATGCGTCGGTACTATGTGGGAATGACCCGTGCAAAAAATCGACTGTTTGTGCATACGAACGGCGATTGTTTCAGTCATTTGAGAACAGACCAGTATTATATCAGTAAAAAAGAGTATGCAATGCCCGAAGAAATAGTCCTGCAACTCTCTTATAAAGATGTCTATTTAGGATTTTTCAAAGAACTTAAGCAAGAAGTATTAGCATTGAAAGGTGGAGATCCTTTAAATTACAACAATTCCGTTTTATATAATACGCAGACCAACAAACCGGTAGCAAAGTTGTCACAAAACATGCAGACCACATTGTCGGAATGGCAAGAAAAAGGTTATAAAGTGAAATCTGCATCTGTTCGGTTCGTTGTGGCATGGAAAGCTAAGGATGCACCGAAAAACGAACCGGAAACGGCTGTCTTGCTAGCAGATCTGGTTCTTTCCATACTACTATGATATATGATTTTTTTTCGTAATTCAACGGGGGAGTTTTTCTATAAAGGAAACGGTAATGGAGTGATGTAGGATTGAAAAATCCGCAAATAAATATAAACGCAAAAAGCGTGCAACTCATTGAGCTGCACGCTTTTGCTTATTGCTTATTATCTGTTTCCTTATCGGAATCATTTGACCTCCTCTAATTTGACCACTACTGATAATCAGCTGTTTATAATTTATATGGTACAAATTTGGAACTCCATAAGCATCCTAAATAACAGGAATCAATAATCATTGAGAAGTATCCGTGTAATGCTCTTTCTATTCTCTCTTATTCTTTTCTCTGTATATCTCTCTTTTGTTGGTATAAAGGTACTTATTTCTCTTCACATAAACAAAAATAGATAGTACAAATTATTCATTTTTCTAGTTAATAGGGAGTTTCTTTTGTTGGAATAAAGGGGGTAACTTTATCCACATTATCATATTCTCCTTCATCTGTCAAACGATATTTTATTTTAATGCTAACCATAGGATATTTCTCTGGTTTAAAAAACAACTTTGGTTCCCATATTGCAGTAAACAAGGAATTCTGATTAGCCTTATCGCCTAGATTAGTCTTTATTGGCTCTTCAAGTAATTCTGGATGCTCAGATATCTTTTCAAGAGACAGCCAAAGACCATATAACTCACTCTTCTTCTCTAAACATAACTTCTTCTGTTCTTCAGCTGATGGTTCATAAAAATCTAAGAATGGGCGATCATCAAATCTCATAACATAAACCATCTGAGAGAAAAACTTTGTGCTGCAATCTAATGAAAGGATCTTGATGCCTTTATACGAATACTTATGATCCGTTTCTTTCTTAAGATCTTTTATTGAGCCTATGTAGTAATCAAAATAAAGTCCAAAAGCAATTATATAATGCTGCTCGTTGAGATTTAGCCTATCAATAGCTTGGAACAAATCTTCTGATGACAAACTATAGTTCGTAAGATTATGTTTCGTAAAGAAAGAACTGGCAAACATGTGTTGGAAGTTATGCAACATATAGGATGACATACAACCTGCAATACCGGCATGTCCCACATCTGGATTATCCACAAATGCTGTATTGGGAAAAGGCATTGTTATTGACGAGTTCAAGTTATAGTACGTATCCTGCGAGAATCTTCTTCCTAACAAATCGCCATATGGTGCCATCGCTTTTATAATATTAGCAGTTAGCTCCTCTTCTTCAGAATTGACTTTCTCTTCGCTTAATGGAAGGGTTGTCCTTAACTGCTCCATTTTAGCAATAATATCATTTTGCATATGAGATACCAATTGGTCTGGTCTCAAAAGAGTTGCTTTGTTATAAATCTGTGCTTTTTCTTCCATTTCCTTATCAAAGGAACTAAAATTTATAACATCGAGTAATTCTTTTCTGTCTTTAATCCGCTCTAACCATCGTTGGAAAACATCTAGATTATCCTTCAAAGTGTTTAACTCTGACAAAGTGTTAGGTAATGCACCTGTATTCAATACAGACTCATATCCATAGCTCCAACGTATAACATAAATACGATAAGCCAATAATGCGAGGTAGCAGTTCGCGGCACCAACAATTTTGCCTTCTGTAATACCATGCATATTGGGCATTTGGTATCTTGATTCATAATAAAACGGATCAACGAAACTATTACGGTTAATCCTATTGAAGGCATCTATTATCTCACTTAAATTTGAAGGCACTAATGGATATGATGGAGGCTCTGATTGTGTAAAAGAAAGCATAAGCTCCAACAATCTATATTTTTTCTCTTGGACAAGCATTGAACACAACATTATGTGAAACTCCATAAAGTTCTCACGTTGTTTCTGATTATCTTCAATTTCTTCCTTAGTATATAGTTTACCTTCCTCATTATAGATATATTGGTGTATTGGCTTCATAAAAAGCCCTATCTTCTGTGAGGCCATTTTCCAATACTCCATAATCCATTCATCTTTGTTGTAGAACATTTGTATTCTTAGATTCCTCCATAAATATCTATAGGTGGTTTCCGAAATTACGGAATCCATCAAAATAAGAGAGGTTAAAATGGAATTTCCATTGTTGACAGATATGGGTTTTGATTCTCCTTTGCTGAGAAATTCATTTATACGTGATACACCCTCATAAAAATACTGATCAAAAATCAATGCTTTGCCTTTACTTTCTTGATACTTAATAGTAACATACTTATACATAAAGTCATACACACCTTGAACAAGGTTATTGTCTACTGATTTCAACATCTCACACGATAAATCAACCCATTGTATAAAAAATTTAGACTCTTCTATTTTGTCTTTTTTATTTAAAGATTTTTCGTAGTCATCTATAATAGCCTTTTGTAAATCTGTAATATTGTAATAAGTGAAAATTTTTGAGAATAGGAACAATGCTGATGAAACTAAGACAATTATACCAACACATTGTATGCCAATAATTATTCTAGAATATAAACAATCATCCATTAAGAAAGGGAACAAAACAGCCATAATAAGATTTATTACTAAAGATACCTTAAACCACTTGAAAGAAATCTCATTAATAAATCGTTCTGACAATTTTGTAGAACCAAACTTGTCGTCAATTTTCTCAACACATCCTATAACTAATGGGTAAGAGAGGCCAAACAGAGTTGAAAGGATGGATAAAATCCCGCTATATGTATAATTTACGAAATCGAACATAATTACTCTTTGCTAATTGAAAATATTTTCTTCTGCCATTTTAGATTTTCATCAGAATTATCTTTTATTTTCTGTATTTCTTTTTGTATTATCGAAATACTTGATTTATTGTCTTTACGCATTGAATCCAATATAGAACTTTTCTGCAACAATAAATCCTGTATTTCTACCCGTCTACGCAACAAACTATCTTTTAACAATTCTGCGGATTTTCTGCTTTGTATTTCTTTGTTAAAAAAAATATTGTTGAGTATTGAAATCCCAATAATGATAACACAGAGTATTATAATAAAGGCTATTACTTTTTTCATATCTTTGAATTTACATCTTTTCGTAACCGTTCCAAATCAGTTTCCATTCCATCTTTGGAAACGAGTGAGTCCTTCGGAAGAACATTGTAATTTTTAGAGATATTCTCTTTCTTGCCTGTGAACCATTCTCCAAAGGTGGTCATCAGGTAGGATTCAACATCAAGGTTTTCCTTTCGGTTGTACTTTACGATGTTGAGGGCAAATTGTTTCAACTCTGAATTACGTAAATTCTTGTTGAGAACTATCGTTGAATCCTTATCTGCTAACACATGACCTGATTCAAGAAAGAGTTTTGTAATCTGCCATACTTTTTCTACATCTTCTACAGGAGTTTTCGCAAGGGAGAATATAAGCATTGTATATTCTTCTGTTTTCTTCATTCTTTCCTCACGTTCCTGTTGTTCTCGTAGTTGAATTGCCTTGTTGAGTTTGTCAATCCTGTCTTGTCTTTCGATGATTGCATCAACGGTAAGTGATTTACGTTTTAATTCTGCTTCTCTGTTTTCGTATTCCAGAGCCAACTTCTGTTTCTCATAAGACACCTGTTGGCAAACCTGCTGGTCAACAAGATTTGAAACAATATTTGGTAGATTTGCTTTTAGAAAATCCACAATAGCAGCCGTATCGGTGTTTGGGATAGCAGCAATGTCATTGATGATTTTGTCAAGTTTACCAGAAATCTTCTTCTCTTGTTTTACTTGCTGTGATTGCTGCTTTTCAATGATAGTTTGCAGATGCTTAGTCTTTTCCTCTATTTTAGTTTCCAAATACATCTGTACTCCAAGAATAGCTACCTTAAATGCCACGACAAGCATTGCAACTCCATATAACAATGAAGTATATGGCCGGAAATCGTCCCAGATATTATCTGCACTATTGGCAACACTGATTGCAATTAAAGCAAGAATCATGATTACTGCTATTGCAACCAGTGTCCAAACGACCTTCTCTATTATCTTGAAGATTTTTATCATATCATTTCTTTATGATTACCCAATTACCATCTTTGCGACCACCTTCACGTGTTAGAATGCCTTTGGCTTGAAGGTCTGCGATGTCCGTTCTTATAGTCCTATCTGTTACAGAAATCTTTCCAGAAGTCTTTTCTGAAATCTTTTGGGAAATAGCTTTTCCTGAAAGAGTGTTATCAACAGATATAGCCCACAAGATATATTTCTGTCTGTCAGTGAGTTCTATTTCATTTTCTTTTAGGAAACCTTTTAGGAAGTCTTTTAGGAAATCTTTCTTTCCATCTTTCCCGAAATCATCCTTGATTTCCTCATCCAATTCCTTCCCTTTTGATGCAAGATAAGCCTTCTCGTCAACGAAAGCCTGATGTATTGGCATAGTTGCAAGAAAGTGCATATTGCGGTCATCGGTTTCAAATAGAGGCATAGGTGAGTCATTACGCTTGACTGCCTGATAAATCTTCGGGAATCCTGTTGAACGTCCCTCTGTCAAGTGCATCTCTTTGAGGAAATCGCCTATACGACGATTACGATAATGACGTGATATCACTCGTGGTTTCTGCAAATCTGCATTAGTTATCGGTGGCATTGGTCCCTCAAAGTTAAGAACCTCTATACTGTTATGATTGATACGCACCTCAATAGGATTGCGGTCATCCCAAGATTTATGGAATACAGCATTCGCCAAGATTTCCTCTAAAGCTTCGTATGGATAGTTGTAACAGCGGATAGCTTCAGCTTCACCACGTACTTTTATGACTTTCTCCAATAACACCTGCTCTCGGATGTACTTCAATGCAGCTTCCAATTACAGATGTATAGGACCGTGAAGAATCTTCTCTGTGAAACGGTCACCCACTTCATCAAGGAAATGGACAATCTCAATACGAGCGTATGGGAAATATTTCTCTGGCTCCTGTGAGAAAAGCAACAAGCCAACATTCTTTGGATGCAAATCCTCAGTGCTACCACCAATTATCTGTAACTGCCAGCCAAGTTCTGCCATCGGCATGTGCATGATTTCCTCATGCGTCATCTTGCTTCCAACACGTTTCAAGAAGTCTTCGATAAGCATACGGTCAAGTTCTTCAATGTTGGTAGTCTGATTGATGCGGTCATCGAAAGGAACTTTATTGCAAAGGCCCATCAGCATGCGTTCTTCTTCCTGATCGGCAATTTTTGTAACCGAACCTTTGCGGACAAAATACATCTTACCTGCCTTTTGCGCTTCCTTACCAAGATGTTTCGGAGCCTTATATGGACGCACTTCTCCACCAGGCACATAGATTACAAGTATCATTTTGCCCATGAACTCCACAGGCTCCGCCAATACGTTCACTGTTGGCTGTACCTGACTGCACAAATTCACCAACTCTTTCTGTATGCCATCAATGGAGTGCAAGTCTATTCCTACTGGAGGTAAAACAGGCACCCCATCCTGCTCATCAACACCTACGATGATATAACCGCCACCCCAGTTGTGGATGTCGTTTGCAAAGGCGCAAGCAGAATGGATAACATCTTCCGGATTCCACCCACGTTTGAAATCCAGACGTTCCCATTCTACAGTTTTGCCTTTCAGCAATTCGTCTATATTTATTGGCAATGCCATACGCTATATATTATATTAATGTATAATCTTTATTTCGTCGGACAAATCAAGTCCCTAATATCCACATCGAGGATAAAGGCAACCTGACGTAAAGTCTCCAAAGTTGGTTGCACTATGTTAGTGCACCATTTGCTTACAGTTGCAGGATCACGACCGACTTGTTCGGCAAGCCATTTAGCTGTTCTTTTCTGCTCAACCAACACTATCTTCAAGCGATTAATATCGCCCTTAGGCATATTATTCGTATTTTGGGTATTATTCGTGTTGCTCATATTTCTATTTCTTTGTGTTTTGTGCAAAGGTATAAATATTTTTTGTAAAACACGAGAAAAATAATGGTTTTCTGAATTTTAGTAAGTAAAAAAAGACTTTTGAGCTAAACACAACCGAAAAATGAGTTATATCCATGTTTGTCCACGTTTTCTTAAATCCATTGTTATATAAGGGATTAAGAGTACCTTTGCGATAAAAAGTTATTCTAATATAAATAAAAAAGTTTGATTATGAAAAAAATTAATTTCTTTCTGGTTGCAGTAGCAGCATTTATGCTAATCTCATGTGGCGCATTCAAAAGTTACGTTGCAAGTTACTCAGTAGGGCTTACGACAGTAGAAAGCCCTGCTGATGCCAAGCTGCAGTTTGGCGAAACAAAAGTTGTAACCTTCAACGAGGAGGGCGTAAGCAAGTACCGTTATGAAGATGACTACATTAACATTGTATGGTATGTAGGTCTAAAGCAGTTTAACTTCACTTTGTACAACAAGTCGGGTCACAGTCTGAAGATAAATTGGGATGACATCAGTTTCGTAGATACTAAGGGGCAGGTCGGTCGCGTGATGCACTCAGGCGTAAAGTACACCGAGCGCAACAACTCACAGCCAGCGACAACCGTTCCAAAGGGAGCCAGCATTTCAGACATCCTTCTTCCTACAGAGAATGTTTACTACGTATCGGGACAATATGGAGGATGGCGTGAGAACTACCTTCTCCCTTGTGTTTACCAGACTCCTGAAGCTTTCAATGCTGGTGCTTCATCATTGGTAGGCAAGACCATGACAATCATGATGCCAATTATGATTGAGAATGTACAGAATGACTACACATTCACATTCAACATTGACAAGCTTCTGAACACTGCAACAAAATAAAAGCAGAAGCATAAAGATAAGAAAAGGTGGCTGTCGAATGACGGTCACCTTTCTTATATCATGCTATGTTTATTTCAGATAGCTCATTGTTGGTGCGATAGTTTCCAACAAGGCTATCTCTATAAACCTCCTTAGCTTCGAGAATCTTTCCGACCTCCAAACAATCAATTATCAGGATGTCGCCCACCTTCAGGCTACTGTTCAAGACCTTTGTCACCTTCAGCGCTTTGTTTCCTTTGAAATCAATGACTTCAAAGGTAACCTCTCGGTTCCAATAGATGACGGAAACCAACTTGCCAATTTCCAAATCGCTAACATACACCTTCTCATCCTCAAAATTCCAGTCGGAATCGATCCTGAGAGAACTGCAAAGCTCGTTCCAAGACTTACACCCAAGATAGATAGCTATTGTGTTAAGGGTGTACTCATTGGTTTTACGGCAATCATTTATATATCCAAGAAGGCGCTTGATAGTTGTCACGCCCATATATCTCTTCGTCTCATCAAGGATAGAAGCACTGAGAATTGTAAAATCCTTAGCCTTATCAAGAGAGAGATTTGATTTTTCCTTTAACCTTTCAATTATCTGGTTGTTTAATACCATTATTTCAGTTTGATTTTTGATAGAGTCTTAGTGGTATCCATATACTTCACTTCACTGCTAAGAGCCGATGGTCTCACGCAGTAAGTGTTCTCCTCATCCTCTTCCTTTGTAATCATGACGGCATTATTCGCAATGTAGCAAGCGGGGAATGTATCAATGGTTGATAGAGCGTAGTTAGCTTCTGCCTTTTTGATAAGAATTGCTCCATTGTGCATAGACTCTATACATTCCCACATGGGCCAAGTGAATTTCTGATAGACAGGATCCAGGGAATGTATTTCGACGAGGTTGAGTCCGATAACATGTTTTCTGAGGTCAGTATTGCGGTATTGCTTCTTTACGACAGCATAGGCGCGTCCCAAGTCCTCAAAAATGTAGGGCGCAACATCGGCGAAAGGTTCTGATTCGAGTCCATCCTTTGTGGTAATGTAGCACTCAGGAACCACATCATTATATGTGAATCCTACCAGTATGCCACTATCTTCAAACAGGTAGATAGTGTCATAATACCTTGGTTTTAGACAATCTTGGCTGACCTTTATCTGGTCATCCATAATAGTGAGCGAGCGACCTTTCCAAGAAGCGTATTCTTCGGAAAAGCCATCTACGGTCAGAACCTTATCGCATTGTGTTTTCATCCTATATAGTTATGAATATCAAAGAGTGATTATCGTCAAAGTTCTCATTTTGCTTATCGATGTCAAAACAGCCTGTGCGGATGGACTCTGCAAGATAGTCCACAGGACAGTCATTGTAAATGCCATCAGTGCAGATAAGGATTTCGTCACCGCTCTGCAGTGTGGTTTTATAGACATCGATGCGGTCATCAGGCTTACCCATTATGGAGCGGGTAATGACGTGGCCATATTTCTTTCGCTCATCAAAAGTCAGCTGACGAACCTTGCTAAGGTCATTCACTAAAGAATGATCTTCGGTTTGGTAGTTGACTTCATGGTTGCGAAAGATATAAACTCTTGAATCGCCAGCCCAGAATGAGAATGCCCGCCACGGTGCTACCCATTTTGGTAACACCGAGGTTGTGGCATTCTTTCTCCATATTGGCAGATGCCAATGAGGTTGATTCTTCAAGGGACATATTGCGTATTATGCCATAGACATAACTGTCGCCAACGACCTTTGAAGCAATCTCCCCGAACTCATATCCACCGATACCATCTGCGACAAGATGCAGAGACACATCCTGTCCAAATGACTGCGAAACGATATAGTCTTGGTTGACTTCTCGTGAGCCAATGTTACTATACTTAAATATCTCCATTAAACAGCTTTAATTGTATCGCCGCCGTGTTTAGTCACACGTGGGCGTGTACTTATCTTCATTGGACGAGTGGTGACGCCCTTATCGGTGGACTTTGTAGCCCAGAGATAAGCTTCACCCGGAACCAGGCTTGCCATGTCAGCAGAAGAAAGCGTCTGCAGTTGGGTAATAGACTTCTGAACGTGCTTTACCCATTGCGGACTATTGAATTTGTGCATCAACATGATAGATGACAATTCAATGATTTCTGTTGGCAAGCTCATAGGATCCTGGCTCGCAATCATCATGGAAACACCCTTATGGCGCATCTCGCGGATAGCGGTTACGATAGTGCCGGTAAGGTCTTTGTTGTCCATGTATTTGTGAGCCTCGTCAAATACAATGAACTTATTGAAATTCACACCTTCGTATTGCTTAACACCTGAGAAGATGTTGAGCATGATAACGAAGAGACCGAGCGCATCATCCTTATCGATGAACTCATCACGGAGGTCAACGATAATCAGGCGACCAGGCTTCAACAAAGTACCCAGTTTGCGAGAGTCATCAATATACTCTTCTGCAAATGACAGACGCTGTTGAGCCAGAGCCTTCTGAGATGTAGAGAGGAGCGGTGAAGCATCCACGCTCTGTTTCAGACCTTCGATGTTCAAGTTCTTGCGGTTTGCACGCATGATGGCACGCAGCTGATTGATGTAGGTAGATTCATTACCCACAGCCTTCAGCAAAAACATCCAATCTTGAACATTGAGGTCAGTAGAGTGGAATGCGATAGGATGAATTTCGATAGAAGGATATTCCTCCTGACGCTCTTCAACCTTATCTATTGGGCAGAGCATGATAACATCCTCGATGTTTCCTGGCTCTGCACCATAGACCTCCTTCAGTTTCTTCAGCTGACCAGCTTCATCATTCGCATTTATCATAGATGTAAACTCTGGAGCATAGTCTTGGCTCTCGCTATAATGGAAGATAACGCTTGCCATAGGACCAGGCAATAGGTTTACATTAGAGAACTGCTTCAGAGTCATTTCCGTCACAGTACCGATAGTGTAGCTCTTACCGCCACCTTGAACACCAAAGAGGCTGATTGTATTTGTCTCACTCAAATCAATAGCAATCTTACGATGGCCGTTGATGCTTTCGCCAAGAATACCATACTGTTCGCTACCGCTTGATTTTCCAATCATGATGTCGTAAGCTGGCTGAACATAGTTAGGATCAACAGGCTTTGGAGCAGGAGTAGGAGTAGGCTCAACAGGAAGCTGTGGAACATTTTCTTGTCGTGGCTCTGGTTGCTGTGCTGGCACAAGCTCAGACTCCGGAACAGGTTCAGGCTGCGGTTGTGGAGTATCAACCACTACAGGCTCTGGCTCTACAGGAGTAACTGGGGCTGTAGGCCCATGTTTAGGAACGACTACTTCAACAGGTTCAGGCTGTGGAGTAGGAGCAACCACCACAACATCCTCAGGAGCAGGAGTAACATCCTCCGGCTCTGGTTGAGGAATGTTCACCGAAGGAATAGAACCAGGATGGTTTTCTTGGAACGACTGTTCTCTTCTGATGCGGTCTGATGTCTCGAAAGAAGTACGGAACTCCTCGTCAGCTGTGAGCATGGCGATGTCCGTAGTCTTTATCGAGAAATCACGGTCAAGAATACGCTCAATCATTGGTTTTCCCATGATGTAGAAGAGCGTATCATTCATATAATCTTTTCTCTGATATTCAGGACTCTTGAACTGGTAGATAAGACCTAACTTCTTGAAACGAATGGTGTAATCACCCTGACTCAAGGACAGAATGAACTTTTCATAGTCCTTGGCAGTTTCTTCGTTCAAGTAGTTATATCGAGCAGCACGACGCGAGTAGAATACGAGCAAAGACTGCAGTTCAAGCGTCATGAGCTCACGATCCAATCTATCAGGAGATTTGAAATCAATATCGAAATGGCTACGCAAAGCCAAGATTGTGTTATCAATCTGGTGTTGCATCTTATCCTGCAGAGCAGCCAACTCATCATCGGTGAGGTTTTGGCGGCACTTGATTTCGATAACGGTAAATACAATCTCCCTCTGTCCAGGATGGAAGTCAACCAAGAGATCGTCAGCACGTTCTAAGCTGGGAGAGTCCAAATCTCTGAACAATTCCTGATGAAGATCTATAGGAATGATGAAAGAGTCATTCAGCAAGTCCTTTTTGCGAAGCATTCGTTTCATCAATGTGGTACCAAGAACCTCAAACACTTTATTTCGTGAGCTATCAAGCTGCATAATCATGCTACTTGATACTGAGCGAATATCAGCTAGCAACTCCATGAACGATGTCTTGTCGTTCACATTGATGCCAAAGCTCTTGAAATGAGGAGCCATTAAGCCCTCTATTTCCGATGTGGGACGGCAAGTGAGGAACGATGATATACCATTGAGCTCTGCGCTTGGCAGGTAGTCAAGCAAGTAAGGCGTTTCGCCCTGCTTGCAAGGTATATCGTAGAACTCCGGTCCCATATTCTTATCAAATGTGATAACCCAGTCGCTGACATCGTGAACCAATGAGAGCATGATAGAGTTCTTATCCTTTATGCTGAGTGTGAGTGATGGAACAGAAATCTCATGATCCGTAGTCATCGAGTGTGCAATCAGTCTCTGCAGTGTAGAATAAAGTTGCTGAGTCTCACCAGCAAAGCTTGATGCAGGATTGGGCAGAGGCACCTCTGACATATATCTGTGCCACATATACCCCTTCTCGGTCTTTTCAACCTGAACAACAGGACGGGTGACAATGCCATTGAAGTAGAAAGACTGTTGGAGCATATTGGAACGCTTCAAGGATGCTTGTGTCGGGAATGGATTGACGAGGAATGAAAGATGTGCGGGGAATTTCTCTGGAGCATCAATGAACTCGTCAATGCTATTCACAGAGAAACGGAGTTTTGGGAACAAGCGATTATCATCAGCCTGTGAGAAATTCTCAGCTTCTTCAGATACCTGAGTGTCAGGATTGAGCAGGTCTCTCAGCGCTTCACCTTGTGGGAATCGTTTGTCGTTGCAGAACATACGAATCTCATAGTGAATATCGAAAGGTGAGTTAGCAGTTTGTTGTTCAATCATAACTAGGTTATCTGCGAACACGGCAGCATCACCAGCATTGAACAAGTTAATGATAAGCTTATTTGTATAAGGATGCTGAGTAATATACTTGTGCATAAGGCGATAAACCATCTGCTTGTTGACATCGGAATCAATACGATATTGAACACCGATGTTCAGAAGCTGTGACACATACGCCTTCAACTGACGGAAGCCTGTAGAGAAGGTGTCATCGCCGGTCTGCTGAGGATTAGCATAGAAGCCCCAACCGAAGCAGAGCTCACCAACATATTGCAGGTAATCCTCGTTGTATGCGTCTCGCATAACGAGAGGAGCAACCTCCTGGACCAACTCGCCATAGAAGAGTTTGTCCAGTTTCTTGTACCACACATCAGGCTTACGATAGCGAGGATCCTCTGATGTCTTAGCTTCCCAGTCTTCATATTGCTCAAAGATGTTGACCAGCCATCCGAGTCGTATCGGATGAAGCGGTGTCATCAGCTTCGTGTGAGCGATATGATCATCTGGCATCTCGATCTGGAGTGAAACAGTGTCAATGCTCTGCAGGCGAACAGCCATTGCCTGAGTCATGTCACTTTCCGATAGGTTCTTCAGCCATTCGTGATATTCTGTCAAGTATTCCTTAATCTCGGTGATGTGATTGAACACCTCGAAAGTTTCAATCACGCCAGACTTCTCTGGAGCAGAAGCAAGGATAGCATCGAACAGAGCCTTGCGCTTTTCGAGCAGAGATTCAGGAATATGCACATCATCCACTTTCTTAAGAACGATAGACTTAAGCGTCTCTTTGGTGTAGTTGTCAGAGATGACAGCTTCAACAAAGCCAAGCTGTTGGCTATTTCTAAGGATTACCTCCTCGAGTTCAAGCAGTTTGATTGACAGAGGAATCTGGTAGTTGTTATTCGCATCATATCTAAGCTGGAAGGTCTTAATATGAGTAGAATACTGCCAGCTCTTCAAATCATCGTCAGACGACTTATTTGACTTGTCAATGATAGCCTGACGCTGAGGGATAACAAGCTCTTCGCCCTTGCGGTTTCTCTCGATGCGATAACGGAAATACGCTTGAAGAACATTATTTATCTTCATACGTGTTCCTGTCTCTTCTGGCTCATCAGTATCATCAATGTCAAGAACCTTCAGGAAGAACGTATCACTATCCGAAGTAAGGAGGCGACGCTGTTGCTGTTGGAAATCCTCCTTGCTGAGTCCGAAGTCCTTCTTTTCCTCTTCTTCCCATGCTGCCTGAACTGCTTCGTCACGGAACTTATCCTTAATGTTAAGTTCGGTGCCATCATTATCTTCAGCATAGACATGGAAGAAGTATGTGCCAGAATTGAAAGAGTTATCGAGCGTGAAGGTCACGTCTCGGTACTCTTTCGCATTCTCAGTAACCTTCTTGGTGATGACGTCCGTTTCTTTGTAGAAGCCATCGCCATTCATGATAGCAATCTTTACTTTCTTCAGCTGCTCGTAAGCATTTGGTTTAGGAGAGAAGAAGATTCTCAACTTAACCTTGGCACCTTTACGAGGATCCATCTTCATCATCAGGTCTTCGTCTTCGATAGACAAAGCCTTGCCACTCAGCTCAACTTTTGTGACATGAAGAATACCGAGGTCAATGACATTGACAAGGTGGTTGTACCAATTGGAGAAGTTCAACTCTGGATAGCTTGTGAACACCTTTTCGCAAAGATCATTTCGGTTGACGATGGAAACATTGTCACGAAGGAACTTTGCAGCCTTTGGTTGTATAGAGCCAGCCTTTACTGGAAGTGCGCTGATACGGTCGGCGATAGCCTGGGAGTAATCAGACAGCACGACAGTACAATCATCGTTCTTAGAAAGATACTGTGGAATGTACCCTTTCTTAGATACGATAGAACTATCTGGCAACATTCCGAGCATATACATGCCGTTACCAATAGCATCATCAGAGCATCCGTTTAGCTTCACATACAGCAGGTAGTTAATCTTAGCCTGCATTGTAGCGTTGAGCGCTCTTTCTGCATAAGTAAGAATTGCTTTAACAGCAGAATGAGCACTAACTTCCTCCATCAACTTGTTGAACAGGATGCGGTCAAACTCATTAATGCTCAGCTCTTGGAATGTTGCATTGCCATAGGAGTCCTCAGCTGAAGTAGAGCTATTGACAGGAATCAGCACGAGGATTGAGATAGTAAGGTCATTACGCAACTCAATCAGTTTCGTAGGCGTGATGTATTCATGTCCTGTATGCTCAGAATCTTCCGAAAGAATAAAGAACTGAGTTTTCGTATCAAGGAGTCCTATGCGCCCGTAGAGGTCACGTAGAACTTCGAGAGAGAAGCCCGTGACCTTCATACAATGACCAGGCTGTGCATTTTCTATATTGTTACCATATACCTCTATGAAGATGTCGAGGATATGGTCATAATATGCATTTATTATATTCATTGTATTCTTTATTTTTCGGTGAACTTATAGCGAGGACGAATCTTCTGTAGAGAAGAAGCATCACTCAGGTCTGTATAGAATCCAATCTGACGGAGTTTGTTCTTCAACGCATCGACATTCTCTTTGAATGCAAGATGCGTCTTGATATCAGCATCTTTGAAGCGAGGTTCATCAGTTCCATCGATGATTAGAGCGTAGCGATCGCGAATTTCCTGAACCAGTTGACGGATGCTGAGAGGTTTAGACTCGAAGCCACCGTCTTTAGGAGTGAGCACCATCAACTGCACAAGAACCTCGAGC
>OLIT01001090.1_pt1 | contig 24908 bp, 19 predicted proteins | sample 1601341 | NCBI WGS metagenome assembly OLIT01 (sample SAMEA2452121, study PRJEB22498) | human gut metagenome | biome: human feces; feature: human gut; material: feces | place: Australia | collected 2012
ATACGTCTTAATTTCAAACAAGAGAAACATGAAGCCAAAAGGGTAGTTATAAAAGGATTTAATTAATAATATCATGAAGAAGTTTTTTAGTTCTATGTTTAATACTTCTCCCCAAGTAAAGAATATCTCAAAAGATAAGGAAGAAGATGATTTGGTTGATAGATTAGAGAATGAAACGTATCTGTCAAATGAATTTAGGTTTCAACACCAAAATGAAAAGTATCAATTACGTGCCACTCCTAATGAGAAAGTGACTTTAGGCGTATTACTTAATAGGACTTTTGATATAAGGCAAGAAGAAGTTTCTGATTTATATATTGTTACAGATAACATACGTGAGAAAAAAGGAAGGCTTATTGTTGACAGAAATGAAATCTGGAACTTTGATTTATGTAATGCAGTCCTTATCAAACATGATAATGGAGATATAGGCTATAGATTTAGTGAAAATGTTGTCTTGTCTATTTCCTATAGAAAGGGTTATGCCAAACAGGAAGATGATGATAAATCTATTGGCAGAGTGAATGACACTATCATTGTACATTTAAGAGGATGTGGCGGTGGAAAAGAGACATGGTTTATTCGTGCATCTATTATGCTGCCAACATTTAGCCATGAAGGAGATAAAACATATATTAGAACTGCGAATCAACCTCAAACATTAAGTGTTTTGTTTGCCTATGACAATACAAGTCCAGAACAAAGAATAGAAGAGTATAAGGCAATTCATGACAGAACGATTGAGAAATTTAACAATGGGGAAGAACTGGAGTTTAATGAGTATTGTATTATCTCTCAAATGATACCTACCATTGGAAAGGATTTTTATTGGGGTAATGAAGTTTTAAAAGAAAATAGATATTGGGATGCAATTATATATTTGGAGAATGTGTATCATGCTTTACGAGAAAGTTGGCTAAAAGGCAATATTACAGATGAGGATAAAAAGATGTTTTACCAAACCTGTTACATTATGGGATATTGTTATGCGGAAATGTGTTTATATGAGAAAGCTCTTTTTTATCTGGAAATAGTTCGTCCGTTAAATAACATTACATACAACATAGAATACATAAACTGTTTAGCAAATAGTAGAGATATAAGGGCTGTTTACACTATTCATGATGAACTTAATCAATTGGCACAATTAAAAGAAAATGAGATTACGGATAGTGTTATATATTATCACAATTTCTTGCGTAGGAGAAGAGCATACACCTTTGTTGACATGGGACGGTTGGATGATGCAGAGGAAGCATTTAAAGAAATGTTGAATGAAGATGCAAATAAGGAATATGCCAAAGGCGAGTTGAAGTATATTCAAGAACTGAAAAAACGAGAGAGTATTGAAGGTTAAATAGAAGGTTTATAGAAAATAATTTCTTATAAGTGGTGGATTAAATGTGATTCTGGGGAATTAACAGAGGAAGGAGTGAATGATATATTAGCAGAGTGAGGTGATAGACATCATGGAAGAATTGGGAATCTGTATAGATAGCTTTACAGACGATATAACTCCACCTACTTTAGAAGAGTTATGTAGAATGTTTGGAGTTAATAGCTTAGAGGAACTTAGGAATATGCCTCATAGTTCAATGGCTTTCTGATATTAATAAGAAGAAGTTTACGAGAAAATTTAATAAGTATGGATTTAGTACAGCAGTTGGAGTTCCTACTGCAACTACTATTAATAAGTATAACAATGGAAAGTGAAACAATACCTGAGTGGTGCAATATTAAATGTGAGAAGATAGTCGAAGAAATAGCACCTGGATTCAAATGTGTTAAGAATGCCATAACAGGTGAAGTATTAGCTTTTATACATGAGGAGTTAGACGATGATTTAACAGGAGAACCAGACAAAGAAGCAGATTACTAACCATATCTAAAATGAGTAAACATGATAACAGCAGAACATTGGAGAGAAGGAATTAATAAGGTGCTTGATAGATATGGGCTATCAAGAGAGGAGTTTTGGAAAGACCCCGAAGCGTTCATTAATAACTTGGAAGATAGGGATGCAAAGCTTACACTGGAGTTTCAGATGCAGATAGTATGATTATAAAGTGGGAATACCCACTATTATGGGAACTAAATTAATGAGTACTAATGAGTAATTCAGACAGAGAACTTCAAAGGTTGTGTGGAATTGTTACACACCTGTTATGTGAACATGAATATGAGAAGATACAACTACTTTATAATGAGTTGTTGAAGGAAGAAGTAATTAGACCTATAGAATGTCTTGATTCAACAGACGACCATTGGGAATCACTTCTAATGTTCAAGTTCCTAATAGCTTTCGATAAGATGAAACACCATAAATCTAATAAGTGAACAATGGACAGTTACGGTGAGAAACTAAAGAGACAGGGGGAATGGAGAAGACTGTTCCCCTATCTATACTCTAATAGAGAGTATCAAGACATTATGAACCTATATGAAGAGTTACTAAAGAATGGCACTATCAAACACACGATAGATGATTTAGACGACCTTATGTGTACTCCAGAGGATGAGGGGTATATTGAATTTGTAATTATACGATATAGTGCATTTTCTTATCTAAGCATGATAGAACCAACAGATGAAGTATTTTAATATAAATCTTAAATGAACTAATATGAATGATGAATTACTGAATTATAAAGTATCAGAGAACAAAGAACCAGACTTCTCTACTCCTAATGCTCCAATTAAATATGCAATAGTAGGTAGTAAGGGAATGATAATAGGGGTAGGATTATAGCAGCCCTATATGTCATAGGCGTAGTTGTAGGACTATGCTTAGGTGATGGTTGGGCAAGTTTGTTTCTTCCTTTTATTCCATTTGCTATAATGGGATTTCTTTGTTGTATCTGGAATTTTTTTAAGAAGTTCTACAACTTGGGGTATGATAGGAAACGTAGGGTATAACTAATAAAGTTTATTTGTATTATCACAGATATTGCTATTCTTAGTATATTTGCAAAAAAAGAATAGCATGGCTACAAGTATATTATTGGACAAGCATTGCACCTCTAATCCTTTATCACTCTTTATCATATATTGGTCTTTTATGAGATTTGGGAAAGCAAGGTGTACTCTTGATGAAATCAGTAAATATGAGGAAGAAATACCTCAATATTTTCTTAAACTCATAAAGAAAGAACGTGTATTTACTGACAGATGTTGGGACATTTCAGTAAATGAGACTGAATATAATTCAAATATGCATGAGCTATTATCATGCTACTTCATATTATTAGAAAGCACCGATGGAGTATTGATGGAATTATGCAAGCAACTTTATTTCATTAAAAGAAGGGATGAGATTGTTCTTCATTCAATTCAGAGAAAAGAAAATTTGAATTTAGATGATGATGTCAGAGAGAATATGCGACAATTTTTATTCGAGAAGCTTTTAAAAAGTTTATATCATGATACTAACCATAGACTAGAGAACTATTACAAATATTTTATATGGAATAATGGAAAACTGCCTACAGAATTGCCTATTGAGGTAAATGACAAATCGTATATTTATAGCTCTGATGCTCCGAAACCAATAGATATATCCACAAAAGGGTTATTAGCAATAATTGGGGAAGAAAAACAACACAATGTAGATATTTATAAAATTGGGAAGAAGGTGGTTAAACAATTGTACCATAATCTCATTCAACACAACTTTCTTTCACCTTGTATGGAATCAGAGAAGCTAAATACTGCAACATGTTGTTTTATGCATGATACTTTGGTTTATTTAGGTTATCCGGGTAAAGATACATCAATGTTTAGAACTAATAGAGATAAGCGTAAAGCAATACTTGACTATGTAAACAGTCGATTATAAAAATATCAAGAATCCTCCGAATGGGGGATTTTATTTTTATTCTAAAATGTACATCCTCCATTATTTCATGTTTATTTCCTTTCACTACTCTACCTTTGCAGCGTTGGTAATATTGCCAATTATTCTAATTTTTATAAATAATGAAAAAGAACATTTTGACAGTAAAAGACCTCTCTGTTGAAGGTAAAATGATTGCTTTTATTAAAGGTAATCGTAGTGTTAATTCAAAGAACATTTCAAAAAAGAAAGAGTCCTTTGAGAAATTTGGAATGAATCTTGTCCCTTTAATGTATGTGGAGGGGCAAAAAGCGGTAAATGACGGCTGTACTTTGGTGCATCCTATTACGAAAGAGGATATACCGGATGAAGAAGCAAGTAAGTATGTTGCCATTGTTGAGGGACAACATAGATATACGGCAGCCAAAGAAACAGATTTAGATGAAGAAATGCTGTTCTTGTATGAATGTTACAGCAATAAGAACACTAAAGAAATTCTCTCTGAAACAAACACAATTACTGACCCGTGGAGTGGTGCAGATTATGCTAATGGCGCAGCACTATTTAATCCCCAAAATGAGTTGGCAAAATTTACAAAAGAACTTGCCGATTTAGGTTATCCAACCACTACAATAGGGTATATTGCTTGTTTTGCTCCTGGTAAGTTAGGAAAGACAGCATACAGTAAATTGATTGCAGGTAAAGAAATAAAAACAGATTATAATCTGGAGCGTGCTAAATATTTTTTGGATGCAGCGCGAACTAAATTTAAAGATACCTTTATCGCTAAAAGATACTTGATTACTGTAGTAGCCGACCTGTCTACAGAACATGGGTATAAACGTGTTTGTGACGCTTTAAAACAAATGCCAGATGCTATAGTAAAAAGAGTACAGGAAGCTAAAAGTGAAGAGAAACAAGGTATATTGAAAATGACCTTAGTAAATCTACTCAATAAATAATGGAATATTATTTTGTAAGCCAGTTATCAAAATTGATAGCTGGTTTTTTTATATCTATAAGCGATGGTATAATAATATTGGAAGCCAACTAACCAGTAGTGCTGTGTTGGCAGAATGGCGTATAGAATGTTCTGATAGGATAAATGTGTTATTATAAATGCTTTCTTTTCTTAAATAATTGGTTGTTATGGCTAGAAGATGTACTTTTGTAGTGGTTGAAATGAGATGTTGGTCACAAAATTTAATAACCAATTAAGTAATTGCTTGATAATCAGTGTATGTAATAAAGATAGCTTGTTTTTATTACTTTTGCCGTATTAACAAGCGAAATATTTCCAAAAAGATGCGCAAAGTATACTACATCTATAATCCACAGACCCAGACTTATGACCGGATTTACCCTACCGTGCGGCAGCGTGCACTGAGTTATTTGCGCCGGCTTTTCTATGGTATGGGGTTGGGAGCGGGGTGTTTCATCATACTGCTCCTTATCTTCGGCTCTCCGTCGGAGAAGGAATTAAGAATCGAGAACAGCCGCCTGCTGGCACAGTATAATGTGCTTTCACGTCGGTTGGACGATGCTATAGGAGTGCTTCAGGATATTCAGCAACGTGATGACAACCTCTATCGGGTTATCCTTCAGGCAGACCCGGTTTCTCCGGCTATCCGCCAGGCGGGTTACGGTGGCACGAACCGTTACGAGGAATTGATGGATTTGGCGAACTCGAAACTGGTTGTGAATACCACTCAGAAGTTGGACGTACTTTCCAAGCGTTTGTATATCCAGTCCAAATCTTTCGACGATGTGATAGATATGTGCAAAAATCACGATGAAATGTTGAAATGTATGCCTGCTATACAGCCTATTTCAAATAAAGACCTTCGTCAGACAGCATCCGGTTATGGTACACGTATCGACCCGATTTACGGTACGACGAAATTCCATGCGGGGATGGACTTCTCCGCTCATCCGGGGACGGACGTTTATGCTACCGGAAACGGGACAGTGGTCAAAGTAGGATGGGAAACCGGATATGGCAACACGATTGAAATCGACCATGGTTTCGGTTATATGACACGTTATGCGCACTTGCAGGGATTCAATACAAAGGTCGGAAAGAAAGTGGTGCGTGGTGAGATTATCGGAAAGGTAGGCAGTACGGGAAAGAGTACGGGGCCGCATCTCCATTATGAAGTGCACGTGAAAGGTAAGGTCGTGAATCCGGTAAATTACTATTTCATGGATTTGAGTGCGGATGATTACGAGAAGATGATTCAGTTGGCAGCCAATCATGGTAAGGTATTCGATTAATCTTTTTAGAAAAGGAGTTTGGTTATGCTAAATACGGATAAAGAACTGAAACTATATTATTCGATAGGAGAGGTGGCCGATATGTTTGGGGTCAATCCATCCTTACTTCGTTTTTGGGAAAAGGAGTTTCCGCAAATTTCTCCCAGAACGATAGGAAGGGGGATACGTCAGTATCGCAAGGAAGATGTGGAGACAATCGGGCTTATTTATCACTTGGTGAAAGAAAAAGGAATGACACTGCCCGGTGCCCGACAACGTCTGAAAGATAATAAGGAGGCTACGATTCGTAACTATGAGATTGTGAATAAATTGAAAGCGATAAAAGACGAGCTTTTGGCTATCAAACGGGAATTGGACGGAAGATGAATAAATAGTCTTTTTTGTCAATATCTACTTTATTAAGTAAAAAATATAGGGCTGTTGTGATACGTAATCGTGTTGCAACAGCTTTTTTCTTTATACCCTCATACAGGCTATTTTACAGTTGATTATGCGATGATTCATGTCTCTGTTCCGAACAAAAAGTGTGTTCTTTATCATAAATGGTTTGTTACCTGTCAAATGCCTGAAAAAGCTCTTCTGAAAATATGCCAGATTCGTTTCTACTCCTATATTTGTGATATGAATCATTTGTTTCTATTCAAATAAAAGGGCTATGAAATACTCATTTATATACATATTATTTCTATCTATTTTTACTCCGTTGCATGCTCAGTATATGCAGACTATTAATTGTGATAATGGACTGAGCAACCGGAGAGTTTTCCAGATAGTGAAAGACAAATCTCATTTTATGTGGTTTGCAACACGGGCAGGATTTGATAGATACGATGGGAAGAATATCCGTCATTATACTTTGCCTCAGACCAAGGATTCACGTATTTTTGGTCTGGCTACTTCGCCTGACGGTGATATATGGGGATTTAGTAGTCATGGTAATTTGTATTATTATGATAAAAATACAGATAGTTACAATCTGCAGCTGAGACTCGACTCACTTTTACAGACGGATGAACCGTTTATCTTTAAAATCTATGTAGATACTCGTAATTGTATTTGGATTTGTTCGTCTCAAGGACTTTATTGTTATTTTCCGCAAGAAAAGAAGTTATCTGCGATCACAGATTTAGAAGGGAATACTGTTTATGAAATAAATGAGCTGGAAGCCGGTCGGTATGCGTTGTTTACCGGACAGGAATTTTATCTTCTGAAAGTTGTGAATCAACCTTTCAAGGTGAGTTTGCAGAGTGTATTCGGACAAGAAAATGTTGTTTCTCAGATTCGTACTTCTTATTACGACGTTTCAAATAAGGAAATATGGCTTGGGAATTTTACCGGTGAATTGTTTGTCTATCAGTTGGAAGACCGGAAGTTTATACCGGTTTCTCTTGGAAATAATCATTATGCCATCCGTTCTATCACGGCAGACGATCATGATAATATTATTGTTGGGACTGATGGTGGAGGAATCATGTTTATAGACAAGAATACACGTCAGATTGTGGCAACGATGACTGAAAGTGAAGACCAGACGAATGACTTGATCAGTAAGAATGTCTACGATATTTATTGTGACAAGGACGGGAAAATATGGATTGGAACTTATAACAGAGGTATTTGTGTATATAATCCGCACACGTTTGATGTGACTATGACGCTACACGAGAAAATGAATCCTAATTCATTGGCACATAGTTATGTTAATGCCCTGCTTGAAGATAAAGACGGGGATATGTGGTATGCTAATAATAAGGGAGTAAGTGTGTTTATTGCTTCTGTTGGCAAGTGGAAACATTTTTTTACTCAAGATAACAGTATAATGTCTTTGTGTGAAGACGGTAATGGAAATGTTTGGGCAGCAGGATTTTCTGCCGGTGTATATTCTCTTAACAAGCGTACGGGAAGTATGCGGCATCTTACAGTGGAGTCTACCGGTAAAAGGATGGTGACAAATGATATTACTGCTATTTATGCGGACAAAGACAACGACATATGGATTTCGCAGTTCAAAGGTGATCTGTTGCGCTATACTCCCCGAACGGATTCTTATACCCGGATTAATTTGCAATTTGTCAATACATTTATAGAGAAGGATGCGCAGACCCTGCTTGCCGGTACGCGTTCCGGACTTTATCTGATAAACAGAAGTAATAATAAAGTAGAGAAGATAACTGCCGCTTCACAGGTGGAAGGCAGTTTGAATAATCCTTATATTAATACGATGTACCTGGATCATAACGGAAAGTTATGGCTGGGGACAGAGGGAGGGCTTAGCTATTACGATATATTGGCCAATCGTATAGTCAATATAGAAGGCTTTGAAAATTATACTATCTGTGGAATATTGGCAGACCGCTTCTCGCAACTTTGGATCAGTACACATATGGGACTTATCCGGATGGATCCTCAAACAAGGCAGACCTATAAATTCGGTATGGCAGATGGTTTTTTAAGTGAAGATTTTAATACAGGCGCATATACCAGACGGACAAATGGTAATTTGGTTTTCGGTTCTCCTGTCGGTGCTGTTGAATTCTCTCCGGAGACGGCAATTACAAAAGTGTCGCAGCCGAAACTTTATTTTGATCAGTTCTCACTGTTTAATCAGGTGGTTTATCCGGGAATGAAAGGATCTCCCTTGCAGGATACTATTGATGAGACGGAGAAGGTTGTTTTGAACTATGATCAAAATACGTTTTCAGTTTCATTCGTAAATATAAATTTCAGTAATCCTGATAAATGGATGTTTAGCTGGAAATTGGAAGGATTTGACAGGGAATGGAGCCTTCCTTCCACTTTGTCTGTTGCGGCATATAGTAATATAGAACCGGGGGATTATACTTTGCAAGTTCGTGTATTTAATGAAAATGATTCATCTGTCAGTGAAATACGTTCTATTAACATAATTGTGCAGCCGCCATTTTGGAGTAGCATTTATGCCTATATTCTTTATGTGTTACTGTCTTTATATATAGCTTATATGCTTTATCGTTATTTTACTAACAGAATGGCGGAAAGGTCTTCACGCGAACGTACCCGTTTTTTTATTGACACGGCACATAATATCCGTACACCGATAACTTTGATCAAGGCACCATTAAACGAATTGGAACAGGAGCAGGGTTTGAGTTCTCAAGGACGGCACTTTCTTGATTTAGCCTTGAGAAATGTAGAGAAGTTGAACTCATTGATAAATCAATTGATTGACTTGCAGCGTGCCGAGTCTAATGCATTGAAATTGACGGTAACCCGATGTGAACTGAATATGTGGTTAAAACGTAAGACGGAGAACTTCAAGCCCCTTGCGAACCAAAAAAATATCTTGTTGTCTTTTGAGGGGACAAGCGGAAAAGTGGAAGTATGGTTTGATACGGCAAAAATGGATACGATATTTGATAATCTGATGTCTAATGCAATAAAATATAGTCCGAATGGAAGCTCTATATGTGTCAATTCTTATGTGGATGAGGCTTCGTGGGGATTTACTGTTGCCGATAATGGGATAGGAATACCGGTTAAGGCTCAGAAACATCTTTTTAAGCGGTATTACCGGGCTGATAATGCGATCAATACTTCAGAAACGGGAAGTGGTTTGGGGTTACTTATTACCCGTAGTCTGGTTTCTCTGATGCAGGGTAAAATCAGCCTTAAAAGTGAGGAAGGGAAAGGAAGTACCTTTATTCTGAGATTTAAAAATGGGAACCGGCATTTCCTTTCGGAAGAAGTGATAGATGACAAAGTAAGTGAGACGTATGATGGCATTGATGTGGAAAATGAGGAAGCGGCTGCGGATGTATTGCCTGAATTGTTGTTGGTAGAAGATAATGTCGAAATGTGTGAATATCTGTCAGTTAGTCTTTCGTCACAATATCATATTTTTATTGCGCATAATGGTGTAGAGGCTATGGAATTGTTGAAAGAGCATTCCCCTCAGATTGTCCTTTCGGATGTAATGATGCCGTTGATGCGTGGAGATGAATTGTGCAGGCAGATGAAATCCGATATGTCTTATTGCCACATCCCTGTTATTCTTATTACAGCATTGGATGAGAAGTCGAATATTATAGCCGGATATGAAGCCGGTGCTGAAGACTATATCCTGAAACCGTTTGATATTGGTATATTGAAAGTGAAAATTGAAAGTATATTGAAGAATAGGTTGCATCTGCAGGAAACCTTTGCAGCCAGTACAGGCGAAGAAGATATGGTGAGATATACCAATAACATGGATAATGAGTTTATGCAAAAGTCGGAACAGATTATTGGGCAGTATCTGTCGGATACTACGTTTTCAATTAATGTGTTTTGTTCGGAATTAGGCATGAGCCGCACATCTGTTTATAATAAGTTGAAAGCGCTGACCGGGCTTTCACCGAATGATTTTATTAAGATTATCCGGTTGAAAAAGGCTGCGGCGTTATTAAGGGAACAACGTTATTATGTGAGTGAGGTGGCTTATCTTACAGGTTTTCCTGATGTGAAATATTTTAGTGTAGCGTTCAAGAAACAGTTTGGAGTAACTCCGAAGAAATATAGCAGTATGTATGTGAAAGATGAAAATTAACCTATAATAAATTAATATGCAATGAAAACAAGGCAAGAAAAAAAGATGTTCAGACACTATCTGATTTTAGTCGCTGTATTATGTCTGCCGATGGTGGCTTTCGCTCAGCGGGATATTACCGGAAGTGTGATTGATTCGTATGGTGAACCGGTTGTAGGGGCCACTGTTACTGTAAAAGGTACGGCGAGTGGAACACTGACGACTGCAAATGGTACTTTTAGTCTGAAAGTGCCTAAAGGAGGAGAGACTTTAGTATTTTCTTTTCTCGGAATGGAGACTGTGGAGATTCCTTTCAATCGTAAGAATCTTGTTTATAAAGTTGTGATGAAAGAAGCCGCTATTGATATGGAAGAAGTGGTGGTAATTGGTTACGGGACTGTTGCAAGAAAGGATTTGACAGGTTCGGTCGCTACTTTGTCGGGGAAATCCATTGCGAACATTCCGATATCGAATACGGTCTCCGCTCTTACCGGACGTATGGCAGGAGTTAATATCACAACGACGGATGGAGCACCCGATGCGGAAGTTCAGATAAGAGTTCGTGGTGGTGGCTCTATTACGCAAGATAATAGTCCGCTGTATATTGTTGACGGATTTCCGATGGATCGGATTTCGGACATATCTCCCAATGATATCGAGTCAATTGATATCCTGAAGGATGCCGCTTCTACTGCTATTTACGGAGCGAGAGGCGCGAATGGTGTGGTTATCATTACGACCAAGTCTGCTCAGGCGGGAAAAACATCTATCAGCTATAACGGTTATGCGCAATATAAAAAGGTGGCAAAGAAATATGATGTGTTGGATTCATACGAATTTGTCACATTGCAGCATGAACTATTGAGTCTCAAATATGGAAATGATATTAGTAACTTCCTGAATATTTATGGCGATGTGGATGACTTTGATATTTATAAAAATATCAGGGCGAGAGATACGCAGGATGAAATGTATGGACGGGATGCCTGGGGACAGTCACACAATATTAGTATTAGTGGGGGGTCGGATAAAACAAAGTTTACAGCCAGTTTTACTTATCTGAATGAAGATGCCATTTTGTTGAACTCTTCTTTTGAACGATTTAATGCAAACTTTAAGTTGAACCATCAGATTAGCCGCGCATTGAAGTTCGACCTCTCTGCTTATTATAGTAACGCTACAACGATGGGAGCCGGTACGTCTGCAACTTCTTCCACACAGATTAAGAACGCTGTCAGTTTCCGTCCGGTTACCGGACGCGATACTCGTGGCGATATCAATATCGACGAGGCAGCGGATGATGATATTGAAGCGTTGAGTGAACTTTATGATCCGGTTCTTCTCATTAATCAGGATTATAAGAAGCAGGTAAGAGAGGAACTGAATGTGAATACGGCTGTTTCCTGGAACATTAATAAAATGTTTACCTGGAAAAGCGAGTTCGGAATCCAGACTAGTGACCGGAAAACTGAACGTTACTACGGTCCGATTACATACAACGGACGAAAGAATGCGGGAAAACCGATGGCGGAAATTCAAAGTCAGGAGAGGCCGCGCTGGCGTACGGCGCATACATTGAGTTTCAAGTTGCGTAATTTGAAGAAGATACATTCTTTAAGTGCTGTTGTCGGATTCGAAGCAATGTCAGAGCAAGACCGTTCGATTATAAGCTCTTCCAGAATGTTTCCCGCAGACTTTACGCCACAAATGGCATTTGATAGAATGCAGTCCGGTTCTACCGAATATACGATAACCAACAATGGAGCGGATACCCGTTTGGCATCCTTCTTCGGACGGGCAAACTATACGTTGAAAGACCGATATCTGTTTACGGCAACCATGAGAGCGGACGGATCTACGAAGTTCGCTCCGGGCAATCAGTGGGGAGTATTCCCGTCTGCTGCCTTTGCCTGGCGTATTTCCGGAGAACCGTTCCTGAAAGATGTGGAGCAAATTGATGATATGAAGATACGTCTTAGCTATGGTGAAGCGGGAAATAACCGTATCGACAATGATATGTGGCGGCGTACGTATGTGGGTGCCATTACTTCTCCGGTGGCGGGAATCGGCAATGTCCCGAATCTGTATTACGAAAATACCTCTTCCACTTTGATTAATCCGACGTTGAAATGGGAGACAACGGTTACAAGGAACTTTGGTATCGATTATTCATTCTTCAACAATCGTTTGTCCGGTACCATCGATGTTTATTGGAATACAACGAAGGACTTGTTGCTTAAATCTGTTGTACCTGCCTCGTCGGGATATAATGACCAACTGAAAAATATCGGGCAGACTTCTAACCGGGGATTTGAGTTTTCTATTACCGGACAGTTAATTCGTAAGAGAGATTTTTCTTTGACGGCTACTTTGAACTTTTCTCTTAATAGAAATAAGGTTGATAAATTGGCAGGTGTCAATGAGACTTTTTATCGTAGTGACTGGGCCGAGGGGCTTCGTGAAAGTGATGACTTTATTTTACGTGTGGGACAGCCTACCGGTCTGATATATGGTTATGTGACGGATGGATTCTATCAGATAGATGATTTCTATATAAATGATGGTGGACAATGGTGCTTAAAAGAAGGGGTTGCCAATTCACAAAGTATCACTCAGGCGCATAATACAGTCAACCAGGCTCCGGGTGTTCCGTCTCCGGGTTCTTTGAAACTGAAAAAGACGACTCCGGTAGACCCCAATAATAAGGATACTTATATAATAACTCCGAATGACCGCCAGATAATCGGTAATACCAATCCGAAACATACCGGTGGATTGAATCTTTCAGCAGTATATAAGAATTTGGATGTCTCTTTGTTCTTTAACTGGGTATACGGCAATGATGTTTATAATGCCAATAAAATACAATTCACTACGCAATGGAAAAAGGATTATTATAATATGTTGTCTGATATGAGCAGTGCCAACCGCTTCAGATATTATGATGACGCGGGCAATAAAGTTACCGATATGGAACAACTTCGTGCGCTGAATGCTCATGCAAAAATTTGGAGTCCCGCGATGAAAATACCTGTATTGCATTCATGGGCTATTGAAGATGGTTCTTTCCTGCGTCTGAACAATGTTACTATTGGTTATACTTTGCCATCACGATGGACGAAACCGGCTTTAATAAGCAGATGCCGCATCTATTGCACAGTGAATAATGTCTTTGTTTGGACCAAATATTCCGGTTTCGACCCGGAGGTAAGTACCCGACTGGCTACTCCGTTGACTCCCGGAGTTGATTTCTCTTCTTACCCTAAAGCGAGAACTTTTACCCTTGGAGCTAATCTTACATTTTAAACCCTGAAAGTATGAAAACGATTAAAACATATATCATTTTATTGTTTGTGGGAATTACTGCTTTCTCATGCAGTGATTTCTTAGATACGAGATCCGGTTCTCAGTTGACGGAACAGGATATCTACCAGAACGAGGGAGATATTTATCGGGCTATTCTGAATATTTATGCCCAAATCTCTGAAGAAAAATTATATGGTCGCACTATTCCTTTGGTATTTGCCTTTAATACAGATATTGAGTTCGGCACTTGCAATGCGACAACTGATAATACAAGACGTGGAATCTGGGATTATTCCACTACAGACAATAATGAAGAGCTAGTCAGTTGGGATTACATCTATCGGGCTATCAATGCGGCAAACGAATGTATTGCCGGTATTGAGAACGGACCGCTTTTAGCGCAGAATCCGGCAGGCGTTCCATCCAACTTACGACAGCTTTATGGAGAAGCCAAAGGACTTCGTGCTATGCTCTACCTTGATCTGGTACGAGCTTGGGGAGATGTACCTTTCAAACTGACGCCGACAATGCCGGATGATAATTTTTATCAGGAGGTGACACCACGTACGGAAATTCTCGAAACATTGATTGAAGACCTTATTGCTGTGGAGCCCGGCATGCAGTATGCTTCCGAAATTACTCAGAGCGTGGAGAGGATGAATCGTGGAGCGGTGCAAGGACTGATAGCCCGTATGGCGCTGACTTTGGGAGGATACATGTTGGTGCCGGATTATAATGATCCGTCCTCTCCCGGACAAATTACCCGTGTAGATAATTATTTGGATTATTATCAGATAGCGAATACCTATTGCCGCAAGCTTCGCGACTCCAGGAAGCATACGTTGGCAAATACGGATTTCCTACAAGTGTTTAAGAACCAGTGTGAAGAGGTTTACCCTTCCAACGAAGATATGTTGTTTGAGATTCCATATGCTACGACTTATAGTGGAAGTGTAGGCGTCGTTATTGGCCATAAGATAGAGGGAAGTTCTCATATTGCTTATGGAAAATCGGATGGCTGGTATTATGCGACTTTGCCTTATCATGCTTCGTTTGATTATAAAGATACTCGTCGGGACGTGACTTGCGCTCCTTACAAATGGGCTTGGAACGATGAAAAGGGGTATATAGAACAAGTTTTTACCGAATGGAGATCAATTTACATCGGCAAGTGGTCTCGAATGTGGATGAAAACCCCTCAAGGGCCGAATGTACAGTATAGTTCAGGCATTAACTGGCCTGTGATACGTTATGCGGATGTACTTCTGATGTTGGCAGAAACGGAGAATGAACTTCACGATGGACCGACGGATGATGCGCGGGAGGCTTTGAAAGAGGTGCGTCGCCGGGCATTTAAAGCGGAAGACCATGCACGGAAGGTGGATGATTATGTGGATGCTTTGACTGATCATGACGCTTTCTTCGACGCTTTGGTTGATGAACGTGCTTGGGAGTTTGGTGGTGAGAGTATCAGGAAGTATGATTTGATTCGTTGGAATCTTCTTCAGAAAAAGATACAGGGTATGAAAGCCAAACTGGTAGAGATGAAAAATAACAGTGCCTATCCTCAATCTGTTTATGTAAAGACCAATAATGACGGTACGCTGGATATTCTGAATTTCGATAATTCTGTAGCAAGTGCACCTGCCGGATATACTAAGAAAGCATGGGCGAGTGCTACTACAGATGGCAACGGAGTAGTGAACACTACTTTTGTGAAGAGTTATAAAGACGATTTTATCAATGCTACTCCGATGGTATACATTCTTCCGTTACATAAGGATGTGGTGACGGATAGCCGGGGAACTTTGAAGAATTATTACGGACATTAATTAGTGAAGCAAGATGAAGAAGAATGGTTTTATATATTTGATGTTGCTGGTAACTTGTTTGATGGCATTGCCGTTTGTCATGACAGGTTGTAATGAGGAAGAAGAGTTGGCTGCTCCTCGTCTTTTCAAACCAAAGAAGTTGACGGCAGAGGCTGTTTATGATGGCTTTGTTGCTACTTGGGTCGGTACGGAAGGCGCTCATGGGTATAAACTGGAAGTCTCTTCCAATGAGGACTTTGCAACAATTGATGTGGTAGTTGAAACGGATGGACAGACCCGTACGGCAGAACTGACCAAGCTACAAGAAGAGCATCTCTATTATCTTCGGTTGTGTGGAACGATGGAAGACGAAACTTTAAATTCCAAATATATTTATGCAGAGGTTACTACGGGGATTGCTTATTCTATTTTCCTGCCGGTAGCAGAAGAGAAGCTTTCTTTCAGAACCGCGGAATTGGAATGGCGTGAATCAGTTGAGGCTGATAAAATAACGATTGAACATACCTCGGGAACTTCCGAGGTAAGAGAACAACTGCTCACAGAAGAAGACCTTGCTTCCCGTAGCGTATTTATTACCGGATTGAGCGAAGGAGAAAGTTACAAGGTAACGATGTATGCCGGAGAAGAATCGCTTGGGATCATGCGGTTCACCATGCCTGTCAAACCGGAAGGGACAATTACGATAGATGTTTCCAATGCAGCTTCTCTACAGGCGCTTATTGATGAAGCACCGGCTGGTACGACTATTATGTTTACCGGTGAAGCGGTGTATGATTATAGTGATGAGTATATCTATATTGATAAAAGTCTGGTATTGGCAGGCGAACCGGGAGTAGAACGTCCGGTACTTTATGCTAAAGGTATTTTGTTGACTGGAGATGAAGCCGCTACTTCTATTGAGAATGTGACTTTGCAACGTATCGAATTTTCCGGAATGGTTTGGGATGGAGAAAATGAAATCATTACAGATAAACCGGCTACTCAGTTGATAAGTGCAGATATGAAAAATGTGTCAGAACTTACTATGGCTAATCTGTTGGTGAAAGATTGTGTAATACGGAATTATGTAAACTCATTTATAGATTTTGTTGATGCCGCTCCTTCGCAAAAGATTAGAATCGAATCACTTGAAGTTGATAACACACAAGCATTTGATTTGGGGCGTAATAATTCTGACCATGCATCTTTCATCAGCACGACTGTGAAAGGGAATGTTCTTTGCCGGAAATATGTAATTCGTAACAGCACATTCCATCATCTGATGAGAGGATTAATAGAGGCTCGTGTTACTGGTGCAATCGATAATTATAGTACTCCCACTGTTGTCATCGAAAATTGTACTTTTGATGAAATAGGAAATATGCAACCTATGATTGAAGGTAGTTGGACTGGTGATAATAATGGTATGACAAAACCATTCCTGGATTTTAAAGGAGGAGCTCTAAAACCGGAAATATATGATTGTGTGTTCGGAGAAATGTATACACAGAAAATATCAAATAAATTTGTTCAGGGGGCGACTCTTGTTGTTGATAATTCATATATGCTTACTACTTCTAAAGGTAAATTATCCGGGGATTCTACAGTTAAAGCTTTGCTGGATCTCGGTGGAACTGCTGATAGCATTTTCCCTGACAGAGATGGATATAACTATAGAATTTCACCGGATGCGGGAATCAGTAATATCGGAGATCCGAGATGGTATTAATCATATTTGATATAACCTAATTAAGTAATATGTATAAGCTAAATTTAATGAACCAGTATTTTGCTCTGTTTCTTTTGTTGATATTTCCGGTACTGAGTATTGCTCAGGAATTGGAAATACCCAAGCAATCGGTCTATCAGGTGCGGGATAAGATGGAACTCCAAACTTTGAATGGAAAGTGGAAGTTCAAATATATTGAGAATAAGGATATTCCATCATCTTTGTCGGGTTTTGTCGAATCCAATTTTGATGACTCGACGTGGGATTACATAACAGTTCCATCCAATTGGGAAACCGAAGGCTTTAAAACTCCGCAATATGGTGCAGATATTGTAGAATCATGGGGGCTGTATCGAACAACGTTTAAAGCGAATCCGGTGTGGAAGAACAGACATGTAATTCTTCGTTTTGATGGTGTACAGTTCGGCTATGAAGTGTATGTGAATGGACATTATGCCGGGAGATGGGGAAGCTCTTTTAATCCATGTCAGTTTGATATTACATCATTCTTACATTTTGATCGTCCGAATGTGCTTGCTGTTAAAGTGAGCACCCGGACAAAAGGTTGGCGGTTTGACTTAAATGACTGTTGGGCACTTGCAGGAATTTTTAGAGATGTCGAATTGTTTTCTGTTCCGAATCTACACCTGAAAGATGTTACGTTTGTGAGCAGGCTGGAGGGTAATGAACGGGCTGCCCTGACTTTTAATGTTGATGTGGCTGCTTTTAAAACATTGGACGATAGTGAACAGTATCGTGCACAAGTGTTGTTTTATGATAAGACCGGGCGGCACTTATTTTCTTCGTCACAACCGATAGTGTTGAAAGAAAATGGTCAGTCGCTGCAGTTTGACTGGAGATTGCAGAATCCTCATTTGTGGACTGCGGAGACACCTTATCTTTATCGGATGGAAGTAAGGATCGTGGACAGTCGGAATTCGGTTGTACAACAAATAAGTGAGAATGTAGGTGTGCGCGAAGTCTTGGTAAAAGATGGTATTTTGCTGGTGAATAATACTCCGGTGCTTTTGCGTGGAACGTGTCATAATGAGATCGATCCGGTTCACGGACGGGCATTGACTACTGCTGACCGCTTAAAGCAGTTACAAATGATGAAAGCTGCAAACGTCAACTTTATCCGCACGGCGCATTATCCGTTCCATCCTGAATTTCATAAGATGTGTGATGAAATGGGATTTTATGTTTGTTGTGAGGTTCCATTTGGTTATGGTGATTCTAACTTATATAAAGAGGAATATACAACGGAACTTTGTACAAGGGCGGAAGCTACATTGACCAGAGACAAGAATCATCCTTCCATTATAATGTGGACAATTGGGAATGAGAATCCCTATACGGAGGTAGTGGAAAAAGTTGTACAATATGTAAAACAGAAAGATCCGACACGTCCGCGTGCCCTTCCGATGGCAGGAAACTATTTTCTGGAGAACAGGGAACGCTTGAGTGATAATCTTGACATTTATGCGTTTCATTACCAGTCGGCTCAGACTGTGGCTCGAATTGCAGATTTAAAACAGAAGCCGGTAATTACCACCGAGTATAGTCATGCTTTAGGATTGGCTTTTGATGCTTTGGAAAGTCAGTTCGATACAATTCTAAGTAGAAAGAATATTGCCGGAGGTGCGGTGTGGTGTTGGAGTGATCAGGCGTTATTACGTAATCGGACGAAGAATGATTTTATGTGTGACTCGGTACCTATGGGAGTATGGCTTGATTCTCTGCGATATCTTGATAGTTATAATGATAAAGGAACGGATGGAATTGTTTATGCTGACGGGTATCCTCAGGAAGATTATTGGCAATTGCGTAAAATTTATTCTCCGATAGTAGTATTGGATAAGGAATTTGGTATTCATGAAGGTAAACAGATTATTGAACTGACGGTAGAGAACAGGTTTAATTTTATTTCTCTTGTTGGTTATCGTTGTAACTGGCAGATACGTAATCTGTCAAAGGAATTGGGTAATGGTTCAGTCCAACTGTCTGCTCTGGCCGGACAGCAAGAAAAGATCTCATTGCAGTGTATATTGCCTGCTGATATTGAAAATAATGATTACATGCTTTATTTGGAGGTGACGGATAATAGAGGAGCACCTGTGTACGAGAAATCAATTCCTCTTTTAGTTGATAATCAGAGGCCTGATTATCTGAAGCTAGTGGGGCATCTTCCGGAGCAGAAACGTTTTAGAATACAGAAATCATCTGCGATGCTTTCTGTTCAGGGAGAAGATTATCTGTTTGCGGTTGACAAGAACGGTAAGCTCACTATTCAGGATACCGATAAGCGAAAAGTGATGGATACTTATTTGTACCTGAGAGTAGGACGTAAACCGAGCATTAATATTGTGAACTTTCTGATGCGTAAAAAGACATTTGGTTGGGAGCCATATCTTTTGACGCCGGAAGTGAAGAAGTTCGACTGTATGGAAGAAAAAGGGAAGGTGTCTGCCCGGTTACATTGCCGGTGGTCCAGGGTTGACAAGGCAGGTGAATATATCGAAGGAGATGTGATTTTTTCTGTAACTAAGAATGGAGTAATGACAGTTGACTATGATCTTGTTCCGTATCATACAACAGGTACTTTGTGGGAATGTGGTCCTACGTTTGCCCTACATCCCTCAATAGAGACATTTTGTTGGTTGGGGAACGGACCTTATACTTCCACTCCCGGTAAAACTGCTTATAATGAAAGGGATACTTGGGCTTTACATAAAGATGATATGCATTTTATGGGTAATCGTGGTTTGGTGGATGCGGCAGTTCTATTGGATAATGAAAATAAGGGGATTGGGTATATAGGTTCCTCTTCGGATTTGGCTGTCGAGAAGATAGGGGATGCTATTTATATCACAGATAATGCTATTGTCTCCTCCTATGGGACGAAGCTTTCGCAGCCTGTTGTAAACAATAAAGCTGATAAAGTAAAAAACATAAAAGGCAAATTTAATCTAATGCTGGTAGGAAAAGCGGGGAATATGCTATTGACCCCATTGTTCTCGCCTTATTCGGAAGTCTTGCCTAATATGCATTTCTTGAAAAGTTATGGACATTAAGAACCTTTGATTATAATTGGCTATATGAAAATAATTAAAATATTGATAGCGGGATATTTCTCATGCGTAGCTTCTTTATCAATGGGGGCTGTGGATGTTTTGTCCTTTGGTGCGAAAGGTGATGGAAAAACATTGGATACCGCTGCGATTCAAAAGGCTATTGATAAAGCGGCTGAACGGGGAGGGGAGGTTCGTCTCTCTACCGGAACGTATCTGTCGGGAACATTAGTATTGAAGGATAATGTTACATTATATCTTGAACGGGGAGCTGTCTTGTTGGCTAGCACGCGTCTGGAAGATTATCCGCCTACACCTTCTCATTATATCTCCCATATTAATAGATATACGCGTTCCAGTCTTATTTATGCGGAAGGAGTGAAGAATATATCAATAATCGGCGAGGGAATTATTGACGGACAAGGGACTCATTCTAGTTTTAAAGCGGATGAAAAGGATGAACTTAAGTCGATACTCAGGCGTCCTTATGTTATTCGTGTTATTAGTTGTGACCAGATAAAGATAAGTGGTGTTACTTTGCGGAACTCACCGGCTTGGATGCAACATTATCAGAATTGCAGTAATCTCTTGGTGGACGGTATTACTGTTTTTAATCATGGTAACTATAATAATGACGGTATCGACATCGACAATTGCAAAAACGTGCGTATAGTGAATAGCAATTTTGATACGGATGATGATGCTATATGCTTTAAAACGACGAATGCTACCGGTAAATGTGAAAATGTGGTAGTGGCAAATTGTGTGATTGCTTCTAACTGTAATGCTTTGAAATGGGGGACAGAAACGAATGGGGCGTTTTTGAATTTTACGGTCAGTAACTGTTCTTTGTGGCGGTCGGACTATTCTACCATTTATCCTCGGAACGAGCGCACTTTGGGAGCCATTGCTTTAGAAACGGTCGATGGAGCTTTGGTTGACGGAATACATATAGATAATATTGTCTCTAATGGATTCATGACTCCTATTTTCATCCGTTTGGCGGATCGGGGACGTAATTATTACGATGGCGGTCCCTCTCAACCGGCAGGAACACTGCGGAATGTGAGCATTTCAAATATGACTGCAAGAATGCATGGTCTTGTGACCAGTTCTATTTCAGGTTTGGTAGGTCATCCGGTACAAAATGTGAGCCTGGAGAATATTCACATTATTTGTGAAGGTGGGGGATCCAAAGAAGATGCTTTTCGCCGGAATATCGGTGACCGTAATAAAGAGTATCCTGAAACCTTGATTTTTGCTGATGTGCCGGCTTATGGACTTTTTGTCCGTAATGTGGAAGGACTTAGGATGCAGAATATGTTTTTTGAAGTTCAGGATAAAGATCCGCGAAGTGCCCTTTATTGTGAAAATGTAGCCGATATGAGCTTGCACCGTTTTACATTCGGGAATCCGGCTGAAGAGGCTCCTCTTATAATTCTGAATCAATGCAGGAATATACAGGTTAGCGGTAATCTCCCGATAGGGCATAATGATATCTTGTTGCAGGTTGAGGGGACGGATAATAGCCGTATCCTACTTTACAACAATGATTTGTCGGTGTATAAGAAATCAGTGGTGTTTGAGAGGGGAGCCGGAAAAGAGGCTGTAAGGCTTACCGGTAATTTCTAAGATGAATAAATAAACAGTTTTGATAGGATAAAATACTTATTGTTATGAAAGATGTATCATTTAAGTTTTTGTTGCTTTTACAGGTTTTTCTCTTGTTAGGGCACGGTTATTTGTATAGTGGTGAACAAGGCGGAAAGAAAGTCAAAGTTCTTCTTGCCGGTGATTCGACTATGCAGGATGTAAATCATGAGAAGAATACAGATTGGGGCTGGGGACAAGTATTACCTCGCTTCTTTAATGGGAAAGTGGAAATTCTCAATTTTGCTAAAGGTGGACGTAGTTCCCGGACATTCATAGAAGAAGGTCGTTGGGATAAGCTGATGGCTAAAGCAGATGAAGGCTCTTATATTTTTATCCAGTTCGGGCATAATGATGCCAGTCAGAAGAAGCCGGACCGATATACGTCTCCCGAGGACTATAGAAAGTATCTGACGAAGTTCGTGAATGAGGTGAAGAGTAAAGGAGCTACTCCGGTATTGGTGACTCCAGTTAGCCGTCGTAAATTTAAAAAAGGTGTTTTCAGTGATTCTCATGGAGTATATCCGGATATTGTAAAAGAAGTCGCCCGGACAGAAAATGTTCTTCTGATAGATTTGCAGGCCAAGAGTGCTACTGCTATTGCAGAGCAAGGAGACGAAAAATCGAAGAAATGGTTTAATTATGTTCCGGCAGGCACAAATCCGATTGTTCCGGATGGAAAGAGTGATGATACGCATTTCTCCGAGGAGGGAGCCATAAAGATGGCATCGTTAGTGCTTGAGGGAATGCGTGAGTTGAATTTGAAAGAACTGATCCGGAATTTGAAATGATGAGGCTGAACTTTCTGCTTGCCGGATTAATACTGAATAGTGCTTTTCTGTACTCTCAGGTTATCACTAATAAATATTCGATGGTATTAAAACCGAATACTGCCGGAGGTTATTATCTGGCAGATAGTGCAAAGATTGCTAAAGTAATTGATCTGGCTGCTTTTCCGGATATGTTTGTTCCTTATACGTATATTCCTGACCGGTTGCAGCCAGCTCAATATAATACCTGTAAAACGCGTTCCTATGTGTATAAACGTTATCCGGGTTATGAATTGAAACTTGAGGTCGATATGGCGGTAAGTGACAGGCCTGCTCCTTTTATGGTTTATATACATGGAGGTGGGTGGTCACATGGGTCTTTGTCATCAAGTAGGGATATATCGCAGTATACGGCTGTAAATGGCGGGGTGGCAGGAGTCCGTATCAGTTATTCTCTTTCTAGAGAGAAAGAAAGCAGTATATTGAATGCTTTGGAAGATGTCCGTGATGCTGTACGTTTTATACAAGAACATGCAAAGGAACTAAATATTGATCCGGAACGTTTCGGCTTTTGTGGTGGTTCGGCAGGTGGTCATCTTTCTGCAATCTCAGGGATGACTATTCCGGGAACGCGGTTGGTAGTATGTTATGCAGGAGTTTTTGATTTACAGGCTGCTTCGGCGATCACTAAGGCTAAGGCAGAGCGTCGGAGATATTTCAAGAATCTGGCTCCTGAAGTGTTACGCAAGGCATCAGCAATCTACCGTATTCCTGAAAAGCATCAACCGGCAGCATTATTGATGCATGGAACAGGAGATTTTGTTGTGGAACATGAACAGAGTGAACGTTTTGCACAGGCTTTGCAAGATGCCGGAAGTAAAGCGGTTGTCTTGAAACTATATCCGGGGTATGGCCATGATATCAGTTCAAAGAAATGTGATTTGAAAGAGAGTGTCTTTTTTGATACTTACGATTTTATTTCTAAATATATTTTTTGAAAGTAATGCTTTCAGAATTAAATAATAGATGATGAAACAGTATATTTTACAAACAGGTTGTACGTTACTCCTTTTATTATGTCTATCGGTAACATTGCAAGCTGAAATGACAAAGCTATGCCGCATTGAACGGGGAGAAGATAGACTGGACTGTGTGGTTGAACCCACATTTGAATCTTGTAGTTATTACGTACCTTGTGGCCGGGATACGGAGTGTAGGGTAAGTTATAGGAAGAGTGGGGCGTTGGATTGGAATGAAGCTTTTGCCCCTTATTATGATGACAGTTTGCAGGAATGCCGGGGAAGTTTGGTACGGCTTTTGGAAAACACGTCCTATGACATTAAGATTCAATTGTCGGGGAAAGGAAGGAAAACACAGACATTGAATAAAACTTTTACAACTTGGACTTCTACTCCTGTGGTTAAGAAAACGATACCCATCAGTCAGTTTAAGACGGATGCGGATGGAACACTTTCCATTACGGGATTAAAAGGAACTGCTGACGGTTGGATAAAGATAGTAGGTGATGTTCCGGTGCGTGGGGGGGATACCAAAGAAGCTGCCCTTAATTTGAATGATTGCCAATATCTGATATTCGAGAATTTATTGGTCAGTGGTGGTTTCCGCCATGGCATCAAAACGAATGAACGCGTGGAAAACGTTCGTTTTGTAAATTGTGAGGTGACGCAGTGGGGACGTAAGTCGGTCCGGCAGAATAAAGACGGACATTATTTGGACAGGGATGGTAAGATGATAAATAATGATGGGGGAATTACTGTTTATCGTTCGAAAAACGTTGTGATAGAACGTTGTTATGTCCATGATCCGGTCGGCTATACAAATCCGTGGAATGGGGTGATTGAATTGGGAGAGTTCAAGGGACGGAAATATACGTTTACACATCCTCAGGGACCCAATGCTGT
>OLIT01001124.1_pt1 | contig 24300 bp, 17 predicted proteins | sample 1601341 | NCBI WGS metagenome assembly OLIT01 (sample SAMEA2452121, study PRJEB22498) | human gut metagenome | biome: human feces; feature: human gut; material: feces | place: Australia | collected 2012
CAAGACAACACTATACCCGAATTTGGTGCAAAGAAACAAATAAAAAGTGATGTAACAGGCTTTTGTTAAGGACTTTTAATAGAAGATTAAAAAGTCAGGTTAACGGAAAAGCCCATATTCCTGCAACTGGGTTGACGGAAGAAGTCAATACCCTGATACCAGGTTCCGGTGCTTGCCGTAGATTCCGGATCAAACGGAGCTTTATTGTACAACATAAGCAAGTTACGCCCCACTAACGCCACCCGCACGTCTTGTATCCACTTCACCCACCGGTTGACGGGAATATGATAGGCTATCGACATTTCGGCAAGGCGAATGTTAGTGGCGTCATATGTATACACCGTGCCTGTACGCGCTCCTCCCACCTTTTGGTAATAGTCCTTAGCCGGAATATTCTCACCGCTCACCCAGACACCGCCATTATCCCGGGCTATAGCCGTAGCCTGAGATACGCCAAATTGATCCATAACCGCTTGAGTCATCGACAAACCTACACCTCCGAAACGGGCATGAATCACAAAATCAACCTCCAAGCCTTTCCAGGAGAAACTGTTCGCCAGCCCCATCGTATATTTAGGGTCGGCATTACCCGCATAGATATAATCCCGGGCAGGAACAATATTCTGCGAAGCCTTATCCACAATGACATTTCCTTTCGCATCTCTCTGTAAATCGGTAACATATATATCACCAATCGAGCCACCCTTCTTCAGCGGGATATACCAACTGCCGCCTTCGGCCATTTTAACTTCGTCCAACACCACATCTTCACCCGTTACCGAATTCTTCCGAACTTCCCTAATCTGCTTGATTTCATTCTTATTGATGGAATAAGTCCAACGCCCGTTCCACTTCACCTGCCCGATATTCATATTTGTCCCCAAGCTGAGTTCAAAACCTTTATTATCAACTCTACATCCGGTATCCATTAAATAGAGATCTGTAGGAGAATCTGCAGAAGGATAAGGAACAGGAACATATCCCCCAAACGGCAGATCGGAAGTCGATGTCTTATACATTGTAAACGCCAAACTAATCTTATCATCAAGGAAACCTGCATTCAGCCCTATTTCGTGGGATTTCGTACGTTCAGGTTCAAGATTGTTATCAACCAATCTCGGCTCCAGACCTACCCTTTCCTTGTTCAGGAAAATATAATCGGTAAAACTATTGCCTGTTTCACTATAAGTATAATTGAGTTTTAGAAATGAAAGAATCCTGTCGGGATTGGCGGACAGCCACCCGGTCGGCACCACAGACACTCCTGCCGAAGGATAGAAAACATCAGTAGAAGAGTGCGAATCATCGTCATCCCAGAACTTAAGCCACTCCATCCGTCCGCCCAAGTCCAGAAACAGGCGATTTTTATATCCCAGTTGCGCAAGCATAAATAACGAGGTAGTCCGGTCATGATAATCCCGCTGCAGATGCATGGAGTACGCCCCTTCCCTTTTACTTAATGCGGACAGTTCAAAAAGATTCAGCGTTCCCAACTCTCCTCCACTGTTAGAATAATCAAACTTTGTATCACAGACCGAACTGCCTAAAGTAGCATCGATTGAGAAATCGCCCATCGCCTTGCGGGCATTGAGCAAGAATTCAGAATAAATCTGCGTATTTTTATTCTCATTCTCATAGTACGTGCCCAACCGGCCGGCAAATACAGTAGATGCATAGAGTTTTTGAGTCCCAAACTCCTTATCCCGGTCATACTGGATCCGCCCTGACACATTGAGCCAGGAATTCAAATCAAACTTAGCCCCTATGCCGCCTATCAAACGTTTCTTCTTCCGATTATACATATTACGGTTTATTGTCCAATAGGGGTTCTGCATACCCAGTCCCATTTCTCCCAAAGGCCAATATTGTACATTGCCATCCAACTCCGGAACGTAAACCTCAAAAAGATCTTTATAACTATATTTATCGCTACTGCCCGGATAGACAGGGATTCGCTCCAGCAATACATCAGGAAGCAGATAAACCGGAACCAACGGATTGTCATACATACCTTGTGACTGCATATTCTGTTCAGCAGTATGGATGTATCTCAGGTTAATGTCAAGTTTCAGCCTGTTACGTAATAAGGAAGAGGTGTTGCGCAACGAAAAGTTATAACGGTCTACATCATTATTGGGAATAATGCCGGCACCATTCATTGTGACAGCCGAAACACGGGTCTGATTATATTCATTCCCGATAGAAAGGGCCAGAGAATTGTTGATGGTATGTCCGGTACGAAAAAAATCCGCAGGATTCCACGATTGGGGATGACTCAACTTCTCTCCCCATCGCCAGTCGTAAGTCTGCTGGAATTCAGGCATGACTAACGGTGAGCTGAAAGTGGTACTGTTTCCCACTTCCACCCTTAGCTTTCCGGCATGAGCCTTTTTCGTGTTAATCATCACCACACCACTAGCGGAACGGCTACCGTATAAAGTAGAAGCTGCCACAGTACTCAATACTGATATGTTTTCTATATCATCCGGACAGAAAGCTGCTATGCCATCGCCAGTCTGCCCGCTGCCCCAGTAGATATTATAAGGCTGTCTTGCCTCCAACCGTGGCAAAGGCACACCATCCAGAGTGAACAACACATTATTTGATTTCAAGATGGAACGGTATCCACGTAGCACCATCCTCGCCGAACCTCCCACACCGGAAGCACCGGGGTTGATAGTTACACCCGCCAACCTTCCTATCAGGGAATTCACAAAATTGGCATCTTTGACTTTCATCAGTTCAGTGCCATCAATCTGCTGCGAGATGTACGATGACTTCAGCGTATCTTGCGAAAGATTCGTTTGACCAGTAGTAGAGCTTTGTGTAAGATGAGTCGGATTTTCCCTTTTATTCCCTGCATGAAGCATAGAAACAGGTAATGCAGTTGATAGCAATAAAGCTATTCCAATCTTTTTCGCTGTTGATACACACTTAGTATGTAAATAGTAGCGGTTAGTCAAGTCTTTTACGTTGTGTTCTTTCATATCTCATTAAAAGTTTGTTGCATTGATGTATTTACAAAGCTACTGAATTTATTTGTAAATATTCTACTTTTTATCAATTTATGCGAGACGGATATGTAGTTGTTTTTAGCATATTTGTCGTGTCTTTATCGTTAAGGAGAAAATTACGAATATATACACTATCCTTATATACTATTCTTTTATCTTGCAGCACAAGAATAATACTATCCATATGATTTACGTGTTCTTTTATTATTCTCTTACTATTAACAAACCACCCTGAAGAAAACCTCAAATAGGCTGAATCTGAACGATCAATATAAACCGAATCTACTAAATTGTTAACATTATAATAGCAATACAATTTTACGCGTTCATTTGTTCTATTGCGAAGCAGAATTCCTTGTGTTTGAGTACATCCTGTCAACAAAGCGAAGGTCATAAAAAATAGTAATATTTTCATATTATCTGCAAATATTATATGTTTCATCGTTTTTAAATTACACATCAGTAAAAAAAAGAGTACACAAAAACAAATTTAGTCACTGGGTCAATGTAGAGCGGTCTTAGTTTCAATAATCTTTGCTGTGTCTTTATTACATACGAACAACTTATAAATAGATTCCTTATCACGATAAACGACTCTCTTACTACTTGTGAAAATCTGTACACTATCCATATTATAAATATTGCTATTTTTAAGTTTTTCATAACTTTGAAATGCTCCCCAAAATCCTAAATGGCAGGAATCATTCGGATATATATATACAGAATCTATTCTATCATTTATATTATAATGACAATATATTCGCAGACTGTCATTTGTTTTATTAAACAAAGATATATATGCTATTTTATGACAACTACTAAAGCATATCAACAATCCAATTATACAAACCAGCTTATACATAATATTTATAATAAGAAATTAAAACAAAGATATGATATTATCTTAAATAAATAATCATGCAAGGAGAACTTTCTTCAAACACTCCATAATTTTGAAGAAAATTCTCCTTATACTCATTTATCGCTAACGATATCTCCCCTAATATTCAGGCACCATCTTATACTCATATCGCGCTGCATCGTATTTAAAAGTTTATACATTATCCCCTGCCATTGCTTGACACTACGGAAAGCAACAGGGCTTCCGTGTCATCATAGGTATAAACCGTTGTCAAGTCAGGTGTAATTTGCTTCACGACACGTTGTAGCCATCATTCATACATGGTGAACTTTTCCGTGTCATTAAGAGCATCCTGCACAGTCCTTATTCTTTGAAAGTTCCTTATAAACAAAAGATTTTATTCCCGTTTACTCAGTCTTTCCACGACTAAATCTATGGGCAATTGTGCAGAAGCATAACAGGCGGTAAGCTCTTTATGATTGGCGCTGCTTTGTAGCAAACCGATTGATGTATCGTAAAAATCCCTGATATAAATTATTTGAATATCAATTTATATCAGGGAAAAAACTATAAGAGAATTCTGAGCATATATCCTATTAATCCTCTTCTTCCGGCGGATAAACCACCGTCCAATTCATTCGCTCCAAGTCTTCCAAGGTAAGTCGATACACATGAAGCACAGGAACGTATTTGCGGATGGTGTCGCAAGGTTCGGAATGATATTTCCAAAATGTATCACGATCCATAATCAGATACTGGATATATTTAGAAGTCTCAAAATAATCATACCAACCAGCAGCATTCCTGTAACAATCATCCCATCCCCAGTAAAAGAACCTAGTTAAAGAATCAGCCTTAAGATCTTCAACGCCGTAACGCAAACCGTAATGACATAAAATCATAGAATCTTCTTGTATGTTTTCAGGATAAGATGTCTGAATGGAGATATCTATATCCGAAAAATTGGCAAGTGTAATATATGGGGGACCTCCTTTGTACTTATGACAAGCACATAACATCATGGAGGTTACACACATCAACATGATAACTCTTAAATGTTTCATTATTTTTCTCTTATCATTAATATTATTCAATATTTTAACCAAAACATACGCAATGTCATATTAGAAGATTTTATAGCACCGGATTTATGATAATCGTAATAGGTTTCCCTACTTCCTTTTCCAATACCATTCACATCCAACGGATTCCGATAAAAGTTCCAACCTTTAGTCAAATTCCCAAATTGATAAAGTTTTTTATACTTTTCATAGTCCTCTTCCGACGTATAAAATCCTTCTATCCCATTCTTAGGATCATTAAAATAATTGAACGCTCTTCTATTTGCATCCTGCTCAAACTTCTCAAGACTATGGTCGCCATTTCCGGCAGCACTCTTTATACTCGGTATTCCTACAGTAGGAATATATCCCGGTCCCATCTCCTGACTTTGCAAATAATGTCCATACTCATGCTGGAAAAGATAGTTGTTAGGGTCTGCCTTGAGATTTCGGTTACCGGTAATATAACTACTCAATGTTACAGCACCAGAACCCCAATTGGCTCCGCGTGATACCGTAGCACCACCCCAATAATCGACTTCATCCACTTGGCCTGCCCAATTGGAAACAGTAGCAAAACCAAGACCGAAAAAGGTTTGTGCACCCTGCCAAGTGAAACGAGAAATCATTTCCCATGCTTGTCCCCCAAAGTTTTTCCGGCTATCTGTGGTAAACAAACCACCCCAGAGTTTTACCTCATTCACTCCACTTTGCCAACCTGTCTTAAACGGATTTTTACCAGTAAATAATCCTTTGAAAAAGCCAAAGGTATAACCTAAGAAAAACTCCCCGCTTTGGTCCACATAACACAACGGGCTGTTCATGCAATAGCCATATCTGTTGTACGCCTGTGTAAAGTCCGGCATTTGTACATACGGGTCAGGACTCAGGAAACGCCCTAACAACGGATCATACAGTCGGGCATTCATATTAATCAATCCAAAGAACGACAGATGCTCATGCCCCGTGTATCCACGGTCTAACACCAACTCAGGTGCAGTGCCTGTCACAAAGGCCCTCTGATTCGCAGGATTACGCCTGCATCCCCAAGCATCAAAGCTGTTTTCTTCCACTATGTTACCCTGCGTATCCACTATTTGCAAGATACTGCCCAAGTAGTCACGATGAATAAAGTAAACCGAAGCATTGTTACCTTCTTTCACCCATACGGCAGGAGCATCATAATATCCGCCACCAAGGTACAACTTTTCTTTCGTTCTAACAACATTTTCATCAACTTCATAATTACCACCCAAATAATAGCGTGACCACCGTATCGAATCATTTACAGAAAACTGCATACGTATACGGTCGTGATTGGCATTATACGTCAGCACGGCTTTCTTGCCATCGCCTTGTGTGATTACGGCAGGACGCTCACCGGCAGTATAAGTGATGTCAAGACCGGACTTCACCGGATTGTCTTCAGCAGCAGACAAACCCGTCACGGCATAAGGACGGTTCGGATTGGTATAGGCCAGTTCCCCGGCATCGCCCTTCCAACGAATATTACCATAATCGTCATAAAGAACGGCATTATTACCGTAAGAACACAAACGGTTCAAGCCATCATAATCAAAATCCTCCGACAAATTTCGGAGCTCATCCGTACGATTTTCAAGATTGTTATTCGTCACATTGAAACGGTAGCTGTGGTCGAACATTATACCTCCATCCGCACGGGTGATGCTGCGTCTTACGGGCAGCCCCCATTCATTAAACGCATAGTTGCGCTGCATTCCGCCTGCAGTAAGCTTTGTCAACTGTCCCAGCGAATTCTCTTCATCGTGACGGTAGACCAGCATTCCGTCTGCAAGATGGACTTCTGTCAGGAAACCGTTGCGGTAAGACAACTCTTCTGTGGCCAAAGCACCGTTTTGAGAGGTATAAGCAATGGATTCAGGCAGTCCGTCGGTTGTATAACTGTAGGCTTTCTGCAACCATTTGCCATCCGGAACTTCTTCACGCTGCATTTGCAGTCTGCCATACTCATCGTAAGTATTATACAGAGCACTGCCATTGCTTGACACTGCGGAAAGCAGCAGGTTTTCCGTGTCGTCATAGGTATAAGCCGTTGTCAAGTCAGGTGTTATTTGCTTCACAACACGTCCGTAGCGGTCGTATTCTTTCACTAATTCACGACCATCGGCATCAGTTTCTTTGCTGACATTGCCGGCTTTGTCATATGCCGTCCGACGGATACCGGCACTGGGGTCTTTTATGGCAATACGCCGACCATACTTGTCATAATAGAAACGGGTTTGTATATTTCCTGACATGATTGCCACCACCGGCTGGCCGTCGGGACGGTAATAATAAGCAATACTTCCCGCAGCATCCGTCGCTTGTGTCATCAGCCCGACTTCATCATATGTACGGATATGGCGGATACCGTTTTCAATAATAGTATCGGTCAAAGCGCCATACGCACAAGAATCCATTTTCCCCGAAGCATAGCGGGTGGATGTACGGCGGTCAAATTTATCATACGTAAAGCTGTTCCAACGCGAAGGGACACTATCCGTAGTGGGTAGAGATTCTTTTTCAAGCAGCCCCGTTTTCACGTTGTACACTTTATCCGTTTTCATTTCCCGTCCGTCAAAGCGAACCTGTGATGTGCGAACTTCCCGCTTCAAGTAGTCATAATACGTTTTTGTTACAGGCTTGCCTGTTTCAGCAACAGTCACAACATACAGCCCCGGTTCTCCTTCGTTACTCCACGCAGTTGACAATCGTCTCATACGCCCGTCAGGATAGCAGGTTTCGACAAGACGCCCCCACATGTCATAAGCATAACGGGTGACACGCCCTTTATGGTCGGTAGCGCTTTGCAGCAAGCCGGTTTCTAAATCGTACACATAGCCGGCAGACAGCCCCATAGGGTCGGTTTCTTTCATCAAGCATCCATCCCGGTTATACTCAAAGGTCTTCACCAGCCAGTCTTCCGAATCATAGGAACACTGCTCTTTTCTGGTAAGTTGCTGTCTGTCGTCATATTCATAATGCTCTTGGGAAGCGATATTTCCATTGACAAAACTTGTCTTACGGACAGGAAGATACCGGTTATCATAATCAGTTCTCACTTCCTGAGTGACAATCGAATCATTACGAGAACTTTGTGTCCATGAGAAAAGCGGAAGCCCCAACAGATACCAATCGCTGTTTTCTACATTCTGATAACCGAATGATTTTGCTTCCGTATTATGAGCACCATAGGAAGTAGACATGCCGGTTGCCTGTCCGTAGTCATTATACTCATACGTGGTAACCTTCTCCGTACCATTAAGCGCATCCTGCACAGTTTCTTTCTTTAATTTCAGAAGTACAGTCTTATCCTGCGCCCTCTCCAATACATATTTACGCACAATCGTATCAGCAGGAGTCTCTTTCTTCACCTCCGTACTCAGCAGCTCCGGATCGAACACAGAAGCCATCGTACGTTTATTCACCACATCTTCCGTCTCAATCTTCCGGAAACCACGGAAACCCAGCCCTGTACGATGAAACACGGCATTGGTGTACTTGTAATATTCCCATGAAAGCTGTTCGCTTCCTTTTGTCTTCTTCAACCATGCCGGCACATATAAATGAGGAGTCATTATCGTATAGGGATAACTGATATACCCCAACGACATATCCGGACGGCTCACATAACGATTCTCAGATGCTTCCATTATATCCGTATAATAGTGGCTTGAGGTCACTCCATAACTGTCTGTAAGATCCCGCAGCATACGCTCTTTCGACTCGTTGTGATTGTATTTATACACATGAAGCTTTTCATTATCCACGCAAATCAGACTTCCTGACCAATAGTAGGGCTGCGCCACATTTGCCACGGCAAATTGTGCCGACAGGTTATCCATCTGTAAAATCGAACGGTAATTATAATCCTGGCTTATCTTTCCGTTTTCGTTCAGATGAACATAGATTTTCCCGCGAACATTGCGCAACAGGTCAGGCAACCCGTCATTATCCACATCTACCAACATGAAATTCAGCCCCACTGTCTCATGAAAACAATAGAATAATTCTTCCGTGTGCACCTTAAATCCGGGATTACCGGTACTATAAGATGAGTTTCCCGTAGAAATCAGAAATGTCCACCGCTTGCCGTTCTCCACATTCCAGTCAAAGACCACAAGGTCACGCTGAGATACACTCGGATCAACCGTACATTCCTGACCGGAATAAGAATGTACATAATGTTTATACCCACTAGCACTGGTACTTTTCAAGTTACTTTCACTATCACATGCACCACGGCAGATTCCGTCTCCCAAATGCTTGAAACCATCCTTGCAATGCACACGGCGAGGCCCCAGAATAATATCCATATTTCCGTCACCGTTCATATCAGTCACCATCAGTTCCCTGTCTTTGATAGTGCCGCTTTCAAAATTGAAATGCATGATATTAATTGCACTAGAGTATGCCAGTTGCCTGAACCCGCTACCGGTGAACTCATATACATAAAGCCCGTTTATATTAATGAGACAGATATCTGTCTTGCCGTCACCGTTATAGTCCATAGGAATCAGGCGGTCGGCATACAACGCCCTGTTATCTACCTGATGCAATGTAAAGTCGAAACACGTTCCGTCATAAATAGCCTTCCGATAATTCAAATCTACCAACAAGGCACGTGAAGGGTATTTGTTTTTATCCGAATTATAACAACTCGATATAGCCAGTAACTCTACTTTGCCATCCCCATTGAAATCACCGGTAATCACCTGTCGTTCATGAACATATCCATCCCACTCCGAATATATGTAATCCGAATGCCGGCTGGGGTCTACATCATTCGTATATACTGATACCACCAACTTATCATCATCATAATTTACTTTTACCGGCTCTTCCAGACCGTCTCCGTTTACATCTAACGCTTCCAGTTGTTTGAAACCTTTTCCGGCTGTAAATACGACAGGAGAGACATTTGAGTCCGACAAATCTTTGTAGACCAATAAATGTTGTGTCTCAGTATACTCACCGAGTACCGGATATGAAATCAAACCGTCACTTTTCGACGTTCTATTGAATTTTCCGCGTGATAAAGCAAGAGATCTATGAGAACTGGGGCCCTGAACTGAGTTCGGGAAATACCTCTGTAAATAAATCGTACTTCCACTGAGAAACTCGATACTCCTTCCGTCTCCATATCTGAATTGTAGAGGATTAAGCTTGCCATTTTCCGTTTCACATTCTAACTGTATTGGCAGGTTCACCCCCCTGTTCTGATAAGAAAGCAAATATCGCCGCCACAGTTTACCTTTATAAAACGATTCTACCTTCTCCAGCAAACGACTGTATTTTAAAGGTTTTCCATCTGTATAACGAGTGATAGCAGCATTCACGTTGCGATAAGTAAACACTACGGAATCATTATATGCACCTTCGACTTCTCCATACAGTACCTTATGGATATAAGGCAAATTATCCGCCTGTGTATAGACATATTTTACAGATCGGCCTTTACGGTTTGTATACAAAGTCATCACATAACTGAAAGGAGCTTGTAAAGAAGTCTCGAACTTTGCCGTATTCCCATCCGGATAACGTGCCACCAATGTGCCGTCCGCTTGCTTCTTCACTTTTATAAACCCTTGTTCGCTTTGCCATTCGTCCGTGCCGGTCTTCAGCAAACGCATGCCATCCAACATCAGCTTGTCTTCATCCAAGGAAAGAGGAGATGATTTTCCATCGTAATAAATTGTTCCGGGCACATGGGTAATACCGGACAGCCCGCCAATATTCCATCCGTATCCCATTGCACTTTCACGCTGCTGGCTGTTATAACCAAACGACAAGCGGGGATGAAATTCCTCAGGGTCAGGGTGAATATCCATTGGCACCTGATATGTAACAGCCCCGGTAGGAGTAAGGGCATATTGAACAGGAATTTCACCTACATCACATGCGGAATTTCTTCCTTCTGATGCCACAGCTTCCTGCTGCGCCCTTGTAGAAATAGCTACCAATAAAGCGATTCCTAGAATAATTATTTTTTGTGTTATATTTCTCATGATTATTGTTGTTTTTTAATAGTTTTGATTCGATTGCCTGACTGATCATACTGGTACTGTACAGGACAGTCATTCGGTTCCTCCGGCTTCACTTCCGGTTCACTGGGAATGCCGGGTGATAAATCGGCAATGATGGTTGTCCCTATTTGTCCATTAGGTACGGACGCATTCATGTATTTATATCCGGCAACAACAATATAATAAGTACCGGCCGGCAAGTTCCGCACACGCAAATACGCAAGTCCCAACGAAGACCCCTCAGGCATGCCCAGCTCCACCGGATTAAAATCAGGAGACATAAAATCCATTTCTTCAAACATGGCCACCCGTTTAAAATAAAGATCACCTTCTGACCAATCTTCCATTTCATCCGGTTTAGCGGGTCTCAATAAGAAGATAGTACTAAAACCCATCCGGTAGGAATTCCAATTATGAATTATCACATCTCCTGCAGCCGATGTTTCCATCCGGTAAAAAATCGCTCTTCCTTGAGTGTACTTATAAGTATCACCATCTCTAGGTATATAACGACATGTATAATACCAAGGTGGCCCCGTACTTGTATCATGAACATCCGCAAATGTCGATTTCCCTGCAGAAAATGTGACCTGTATCGGGTCCCAATATGAAGTCCCGCTTCCTCCTGTTGTTTGTGCTTGGGATTCCCACCCAAAGAGCACCAACATCAATAATAATATAATTCTTTTAGTCATTGTGTTCTGTGTTATCGTTCTCAACTTAAATAATCTTCCTTATTAATCCACTGTATAAAACCGGCGCGCTCGGCTCTACACAGTGGAAATTATCATACTTTTTCTTCTACAGATTCATCGCATTAGCGCCCAAAACGCCAGCTAAAGCCGAAGCCACTGCGATAACCACTTTCAGGATCATATCCCATACTGATTTCTTCATTGCCATAATTTACCTCCTTTCCGTTTCTTTAATTTGTTGTGTTACTCTGTGTTCTTCCGTGCTCTCCGTCTGTGCCGAGAATTCTCCGAACTCCTTGAATTCCTTCGCCACATCGAAGCACGGGCACTGTTTAATCCACTCTTCCGGTTCTATCTCACCGTTTCCGTTCAAGTCCGGCGAGAGGTCGCGGTGTCCGCATACCCGGCAGCCGGGAAATCTCTCTTGCAACTGCCCGACGAGCAGCCGGAGCGTGGAACGCTGTGCCGGAGTCCGGGTGTCTGCCGGGCGTCCCCGGCAGTCCAGACCACCTTCATAGCAGATACCTATCGAGTGAGCGTTGAAACCTTTCGCATGTGCTCCGATGCGTTCGATGGGGCGGGTGAGGTGCACCGTTCCATCCTTGCGGATGTAGTAGTGATAGCCTGTTCCGTTGAATCCGCGGCGCCGGTGCAACCGGTCCAAATCTTCCGGAGAGAGCGTACAATCCCCCCGCGTGGCACTACAGTGCACCACGATTAAGTTAATAATTCGCATGTTAGTGGATAATTAGTTTAGTTTACTAGTCTAGTTAAAAAGCTCCGTTTAGTCGTTTAGTCAGCCATTTGTGTTTGTGTTGCGACCTACGTGCAGACTATGCTGCCGGATCCGGTGCTTCTCCACCGCCGTCGCCGGAACCACCGCTGCCGGAGCCACCACCATCAGGTTTACCACTATCTCCGCCACCGGAAGCCGAAGTATCGGCAAGGTCGAAACGGACACACTTGGCACCCGTCACCAAAGAACGGGTAGCGGTGGTACGGTCGGGATTCTTGGTGTAGTTGGGCAGGAAGCGGACGGTAAGGGAAGCTTGGGCGGCAGATACTTTTTCCGGCACCTCCACACCTTTACCGTTGGACTTCATCACCATACGGAAAGTTCCGAAGCCGTCGAGCGTTACACTTTCCGATGCCTGCAGATGCTGTGCAGACACTGTCACCAGGTTATCAAGCGTGTTCTTCACGTCACCCGTGGATAGAGACGAGTAAGCGGCTATCTCTTTGGCGAGTTGGGCGGTTGACACATTGGCCGTGTAAATCACACGGGGATGAAATAATTTCTTTTTGTTCTTGTCCTCCAGAACTGACTGGAAGGGTTTGTACAATACTGGCATAATTGTAATAGTTTTTACGTGTTAATAAATTAGTTTAGTTTTGTCCTTAAGCTTAATGACACTGTAAAGATACGGGTATTATTCAGACTGACCCAATCATTTTTTCAAAGTGCGTTCATAAATTAATTAATTACGCTCAAAAGATAATGTCCCGGCAATTTGATCTTCCCATTACTCCCACGGATGTTGCTGAATCCCTTCCACACCGGGTTTCCGATAGCTCCGAAGTTGCTTTTCAGAATAATGGCGTATTGCTCGGAAGGCGGAATCTTATAAGAGCGAAGGTTCTCCAGCAGTCCCTCGAAGTTACGCTGCGTGCCGTCGGACGGTGGTTGCAGATTGTCGATCTCTTCCTGTGTCATCACCTTCCTTCTTTTCAAAATTTTTCCTCCTCCGTTCTCTCCTTGAGGAGAGTCAGAGAGGTGGTTTAATTTGTTTTGGTTTGTTTTAATTTGTTTTTCTTTGTTTTGTGTACCCAATGTCGACATTTCGGCTTCCGATGTTGCAGAATCGGTGGTTGATGTTACAGTATCAGCAGTTGGTGTTACATCACAGCCTGTTTTGTTATCAGCATCCTCCGCACTGTTTTTGCTGTTTGGAGAAGTGTGGTACGATGCAAGCTCTTCCGCTTCCAACAGGCAGTAGGCGGGGGCTATCAACGAGCTGCTGCGCCGCTTGGTGATAAAGAGATACTGCCGTTGGATATCGGCGGAAGTCAGGATGCCGTATTGCCGGAAAAGCCCGGAATCAAACAGTCCACACTCCACGGCCAGGGCGATGATACGTTTCACATCATCAAGATCCGTATTGTAAAGGCTGTCCGTCAGTTCGTCGTAAAACTCATCACTGGCAGGGATATAATATCCTTTTCCGGCATAGATGTACGACAGCGTTTCTACCAATGTGGCAAAAGCGGCATCACCTTCCCGTTTCATGACACGACGCACTATACGGTCGTGCATGAAACTGGTGCTCATGGGGAAATAATCCAACCCCTGTTTTATTCTTCCCATAGTGCGCGTAGTTTTTCCTTTTCCTGCTTCCGGCGGATACTGTCCGACACCACTTGCCGGGCATGACGGATAAGGAACATCCGCAAAGCGTAGTCCTTCACCTCGGTTATCACCGGATAGGAAACAGATTTGTTTTCAAATAATATACTTTTATCCTGATTGCGATGTCTGCGTGCGTTTGCCTTACGACATTCTTTGCAGTAGTTGTCCGTAGTACGGGTACGTTGGTTCATATAAAAGGCTTCCTGTGGAAGCTCCCGCTTGCAACATCCGCAGATGCATAGAGATTTGTTCATAATGGTTTCCATATTGCTTTTCCGTTTTTATAGTTTTCATATTTAAATATTTGTTTGTATATTGAAGATATATCGCTGGCGCGCAGGACATATAGTTGCTGTATATTGGAGATATATCGGCTGCACATTGGGTATATAGATGCTACACGCAGGATATATAGATCTTATATGCAAGATATATAGACGCTGCAAGCAGGCTTACTATTACTTCTGCCCGTCCGGCACGGTTTCCTTAAAAAGGCGGTGAATGAGGTATTTTGCAACATTTCGTAAACTTTTTGTTGTTTCTCATGGTTTTTCTATTTAAAATTTATATTTTTGAAATATATTTGTGATTTCGTTGCTACAAATATAAAACAGATTTCATAAAGAAAACAAAAGATTTTGGAAATTAACTTTCAAAAAGTAGATAACAGATTATCAATGAGCAATTAACGAGTTTATGAATTTTTACATCAAAAATAAACGATCATAAAATGGATACATTTTTAGATGTCACAGGAATTGTGAAGCGTGCCAAACAGGTGCTAAACTTCAAGAACGACAGCGAATTAGCTGAATATTTAGGAGTCTCACGTGCCACAGTATCCAACTGGGGTGCACGAAACAGCATTGATTTCCGCCTGTTACTCGACAAATTCGGAGACAAGGTGGACTACAACTGGCTATTATTAGGAAAAGGGAATCCGAAACACCAGCCGAGATTTTGCGAAAGCGAACTGGTAAAAGGAGAAGTGGAGATTATACACAATCCGAAAACACCAGAACCTATAGACGACCGTAGCGTGACATTATACGATATTACGGCGGCGGCGAACCTGAAAACATTATTCACCAACAAGCAGCAATATGCACTGGGGAAAATATGGATTCCCAATATATCCGTCTGCGACGGGGCGGTCTACGTCAACGGAGACAGCATGTACCCTATATTGAAATCGGGAGACATTATCGGATATAAAGAAATCAGCAGTTTCGATAATGTCATTTACGGGGAAATATACCTGGTGTCGTTTATGATTGACGGAGACGAGTATCTGGCGGTGAAGTACGTGAATCGTTCGGAAAAAGAAGGGTATCTCAAGCTCGTGAGCTATAATACTCATCATGAGCCGATGGATATTCCATTCGCGTCCATCAATGCGATGGCGATTGTGAAGTTCTCCATCAGAAGGCACATGATGATGTAAGTCTCACCATAGAGAGAGCACGCAAGATATGAAGAATATGGAGAGTGCAGAAAACACGAAGGACACAGAGCTTTTCTCTAACTCTGTGCCCTTCGCATCCTCTACAGTGAGAAGTATATTAAATGGAATAGTCTATGCTAATCCACGCAACACTTGTTCGGTCCTAAAATTCCGCAACAAACTAATCCGCAGCAACCTCTTCCCCTTTCAGCGTAGCCGAGCTGGCCTCCGTGACACGCACGTTGACGAAATCACCGACACGGTGCGTACCTCTGTCGAACACCACCACACGGTTCTGCTCCGTACGACCGAACAGCTGGTCGCGCGAACGCTTGGAAACACCTTCCACAAGCACCTCATACGTTTTACCGATGCAACGCTGGTTGGATTCGGCAGACAGACGGTTCTGCAAAGCAATAATCTCATTCAGCCGGCGGACTTTCACTTCTTCGGGCACATTATCCTCAAGATGCTTCGATGCATACGTTCCCGGACGTTCGGAGTATTTAAACATAAAAGCGGCATCATATCCACATTCTTCCATCAGCGAAAGTGACAAGGCATGATCCTCTTCCGTTTCAGAATGAAAACCGGAGAAAATATCGGTAGTCAGTCCGCAATCGGGGATGATACGTTTGATGGCTGCCACCCGGTCCAGATACCACTCACGGGTATACTTACGGTTCATCAGTTTCAGAATACGCGAACTGCCGCTCTGCACAGGCAGATGGATATGTTTACACACATTCGGAACTTGCGCAATTACTTCCAGCGTTTCATCACTCATATCCTTCGGATGGGAAGTCGTGAAACGAATACGCACTCCCGGAGCAGCCTCGGCCACTGTTCGGAGCAACATCGGGAAAGTAACCACTTCGCCTGTCGGTCTTTCAAAACGGTAAGAGTTGACGTTCTGCCCCAACAGGGTGACTTCCTTATAGCCTTTCGCCACGAGGTCTGCCACTTCATTCAGGATGCTTTCTACGTCACGGCTGCGCTCGCGTCCACGAGTATAGGGCACGATACAATAGGTGCAGAAGTTATTGCAGCCACGCATGATGGATACAAAACCCGAAATATGATTGCCGCAGATACGCGACGGAATCACATCCCGATAAGTCTCGGTAGTAGATAGTTCCACATTGATTGCTTTTTCACCGGTTTCTACGGCCGCAATCAGGTCGGGCAACGTCAGGTAAGCATCCGGCCCCACAACGAGGTCTACATGATGATTCGTTATCAGATCATCCTTTACCCGTTCGGCCATACAGCCCAATACACCTACAATCAGATGCTTTTTCTTTTTCTTCAGCGAGTGGAAAAACTCCAGGCGATTCAGAATCTTCTGCTCCGCATTGTCGCGGATGGAACAGGTATTCATAAACACGGCATCGGCTTCCTCCAGCGTTTCGGCTACGGAATAACCCGCCATTTGCATCACCGAGGCAATCACCTCACTGTCGGCTACGTTCATCTGGCAGCCATAGGTTTCGATAAACAACTTTTTGTTGTCATCCTTCATTTCAGTTGCGGATTTAAAGTCCGCTCCCGTTAATTCGTTCATACTCAAATCTTAGTTTAAAAATTCGGATGCAAAGATACGGCTTCGCTTTCAATAAGTAGTGAATTGATATCAAAATAACGCAAAAACTTATGATTTGGCAAGCAAATTTGTAATTTATGTTAAGAGAATAAACATTTTTAGGCGATATGCTTGGCAAATTTAAATTTATTTTTCACATTTGTGCAATGAAAGAAACATTAGATTTTTTCATAGTTAAGGTTTAGGTTAAAAAAATTAAGGGGAGCTGTGAAGCTGCCCTTTTTTCATAATAAAATGTTAGCCTGAACCAGATAAAATACGTAACTTTGGCAGATAACTAATTAGCAGTGAAACACAATGGAAGATTTTTTGAAATTTCTCTTGATAGCAGGTGTCATTCTTGTGGGAATATTCAAAGAGGTGAATAAGAATAGTAAATCGAAAAAAGCTAAGAATAAACGCCCCGTTTCCCCGATGCCATCCCCCGTTGAAGTAGCTCCGGATGCAGTTCCTATGCCCGAGGCATGGGGTGGCCCCAAGTCGCTGGAAGAATTATTCCAGCCTAAACCCCTGAAACAGACGCCACCGCAACAGTCTCCCAAACAGACGGCGAAACCAGCGGCGCAGCAGAAAAGAAAAAAAGAAGAAATATCCGTTTCCGCATCCCTGGCAAACAGTGCCGCGCAAGATAAACGAAATTCCCAACAAGGTTCTCATTATAACTCTCACACCGAATCAACTGATAACGAACATGATTTCACGATTCACTCCGCAGAAGAAGCCCGCCGCGCTATTATCTGGGGAGAGATACTTCAACGGAAGTATTGAGAGAGCCCGTAAACTCATTGAGTTTCGAATCATTATGTGACGAGTCATTGCCAAGCATTGGTACAAGGCCGTACAAACAGAGAATTAATTATCAATAAAAATATCAACTGTATTTAACACGAAATTTACTATTTATGTCACTCAATCGTATTTCGGCAGCGGAAGCTGCAAGCCTAATCAAACATGGCTACAACATCGGCCTAAGCGGATTTACTCCCGCCGGAACGGCCAAGGCTGTAACAGCCGAACTCGCAAAAATTGCTGAAGCAGAACATGCGAAAGGAAACCCGTTTCAAGTAGGAATTTTCACAGGCGCATCGACAGGGGAATCCTGTGACGGCGTACTGTCACGTGCCAAAGCCATCCGCTACCGCGCTCCTTATACTACCAACGCCGACTTCCGCAAAGCTGTGAACAACGGAGAGATTGCCTACAACGACATACACCTCTCACAAATGGCACAGGAAGTGCGCTACGGGTTCATGGGCAAAGTGAACGTAGCCATCATCGAAGCCTGCGAAGTAACTCCGGACGGAAAAATTTATCTGACTGCCGCCGGCGGCATCGCCCCGACCATCTGCCGTCTTGCCGACCAGATCATCGTGGAGTTGAACAGCGCACACAGCAAATCCGGTATGGGTATGCACGACGTATACGAACCGCTCGACCCGCCTTACCGCCGCGAAATACCGATCTATAAACCGAGTGACCGTATCGGACTGCCTTACGTTCAGGTAGACCCGAAAAAAATTATAGGCGTAGTGGAAACCAACTGGCCGGACGAAGCGCGTTCTTTCGCTGCCGCTGATCCGTTGACCGACAAAATCGGCCAGAATGTTGCCGACTTCCTTGCAGCCGACATGAAACGCGGTATTATCCCGTCCAGTTTCTTGCCTTTGCAATCGGGTGTAGGAAACATCGCCAACGCCGTACTCGGTGCATTGGGACGTGATAAAACGATTCCTGCATTCGAAATGTACACAGAGGTAATCCAGAATTCCGTGATCGGATTGATTCGCGAAGGACGCATCAAATTCGGTAGCGCCTGTTCACTGACTGTTACAAATGACTGTCTGGAAGGCATCTACAACGATATGGATTTCTTCCGCGACAAACTGGTTCTCCGTCCGTCGGAAATCTCAAACAGCCCGGAAATAGTACGCCGCCTCGGTATCATTTCTATCAATACAGCCATCGAAGTTGACCTGTACGGCAACGTAAACTCTACCCATATCGGCGGAACAAAAATGATGAACGGTATCGGTGGTTCGGGAGACTTTACCCGCAACGCTTACATCTCTATCTTCACTTGTCCGTCTGTGGCCAAAGAAGGGAAGATCAGCGCGATCGTACCGATGGTATCCCACCACGACCACACGGAGCACGATGTCAACATCGTTATCACCGAGCAAGGTGTTGCCGATCTTCGTGGCAAGAGCCCGAAAGAACGCGCACAAGCCATCATCGAAAACTGTGCACATCCTGACTACAAACAGCTTCTTTGGGATTACCTCAAACTGGCCGGTAACCGGGCACAGACTCCACACGCTATTCAGGCTGCACTTGGTATGCACGCAGAGTTGGCTAAGAGTGGCGATATGAAGAATACTAATTGGGCTGAATACTCAAAGTAAATATAATATAGAGTATAGAATTTACAGTATTCGATTCAAAACAAGTATAATTGTATTCTCTGGTAAACAAAATCCTACGATTTTTGCTTATTAGAGAATACAATTGTCCTTTTGTAGAAGAATCAATAAAGAGCCCTCCATGGAAAATAGTACCTGCCTCTTGACAACATAGAAATCGGATTCAACAACGGAATTCCACTTTGGTTGTACGGGCTAATGTATTCATATCAGCCTATTTCCCAATAATCACCTCACACACCTTATCCTGAAATGCTCTCGCTTTAGCCGCCGAAAGTACATTCTGGTTCATAATGGCAAATGCCACTTCATGTCCGTTCTTCATCTTCAGATAGCCTGCAAGCGCATTTATTGCCGTAAACGAGCCTGTTTTGGCATAAACATTCCGAAAAGCAGGAGTACCTTTCATCCGGAATTTCAAAGTTCCGTCCACCCCACCAACGGGAAGTGATTTATACAACATCTGAAACACTTCTGTTTGCGAGTACGCATATTTTAGAAAGTCCACCAGCAGGGCAGGAGAGAGGTAATTATAATTGGACAGTCCGCAACCGTCGGCAATCTTATAATCTTTCGGGTCATGCCCCAAGCGGCGGATCAGCTTCATTATTTCGACAATACCATCTTCGGCAGCTACTTGCTTCTTTCCCGTAGCCTGCGCTCCCAGGCGACAGAGAAATGCTTCCGCATTGAGGTTATCACTCTCTTTCATCAGTTGGTTCAGCACTTTCTGCACAGAAGTGTTCCAGCAAGCCATACGCTCTACTCTCACACTGTCGCGAGGTAATTCGGCAAAGCCATACGACTGGGGAGTCGTGATTCCTTTCCCACGAAGGCGTTCCAGGAAAGTGTGCATAAAGAAACGGGGAGAATCATAGATGTTGACATCATCTTTTCGAATCGAAGTGACATTACCCGAAATAAGGAGGTTGTTTCCATTCGTCAGCCAGTCTCTTGTGAAAGAGAATTTCCCGGCAGAAGAGGTACGTGTTTTCGTCTGATTCGTCACTGTATAATAAGAAGACAGAGGCTGGCAGGAAACACTTGCCGTATCGCCCTGCACCGTGGATGGAACTACGGAAACCTGTACAGTCCCCTTGCAGAACATCAGCGGAGAGAGATAAGGCTGATAACCCGCAGGTGTATCGTCCCACGCCCATCCGCTGCCCCAATAAAGGGAGTCTTTCATTGAAACGTCACCATAGACCTGCCCGTTAATAACCGAAAAAGGGAAAGTGATTACCTCTTCTATCAATGAATCCATCGACTGGCTGTTAAATTCAGGATCGAATCCGCCCACTACATACAGGTTGCCTTGCAAGGTATCATGCTCTATCACGCCATCGTGCCATACTTCCGTGCGGAAAGGCTCGTTGGCTTCGGGGCGGGAGAGTGCGGTAATAGCCGTCAGCAGCTTCATGGTAGAGGCAGGACGGGAAAGTTTCTCCGCACGATAGTTATAAAGCGATTTCTTAGCCGTCAGATCGTAGACGGATATGCCGACCTCGGATGCTTCGGGGAGCATCTTCTTGATAAGCGAATCTATCCGGGAGAAATTTTGTTGTCCCCAAAGTGGCAACAAACAAACTGAAAGGGCGACCAACAAAAGACTTTTTTTCATACAATACAGTTTATGACATCAACAAATGATAGTATCTTACCTCTATATCTATTTCAAGTTTTTCTCTACCTGTCCAAGAAGCGAACCGGAGCCATAGCCGGACCATACATCCTGAATTTTTCCATCAGGGGCAATCAATACATAATGAGGGATACCCCGTACCTGATAGTTTAGGGCAAGACCGGTGCGTCCTTTACGAAGTTCGTTCCACTGGTTACCGCCCATTCCTTTCGTCTTGATATACTCTTTCCAACGTGCTTTCGGGTCCTCACTAATACTAATTACAGTCATTTTATCCTTATACAGATCCATCACCTTCTCCATTTCGGGTATCGACTCCACGCAAGGACCACACCCGCTACTCCAGAAATCGAGTAAGATGAATTTTCCTTTGAATTCGGAAATATGACGGAGAGAATCATTCGCATCATACAAGTCTCCATCCACCATCATATCTCCAATCCCTACTGTAGTGGGAGGATAAACATAGGTTGTAATCTCCTGTCCGTCATCTGTTTGTTTATCGGCTTCGGACATTCGGGCATAGAGTTTTTTTACCTCTTCTTTATAAGGCATGATGGTTTCATATTTCATCATGGAAGCAAATAACAATAATCTGTCCATCCACACCGGAGAGACGGGCGCTTCTTCCATGTATTCCATTTCCTTTTTCCAGATTTCCTGCTGCAACGGCATTGACAGTTTCCGGATAGAATCTATTTTGGCCCAGGCCTGGCTTTCAAACTCCCGGTCGCCCGGATGGTCTATGAACATCATCCGTTGCCAGTCATATTCTGCTGCCATGTATTGCATCAGTTCTTTCTGTTGGGCCATCGCGCAAGCCGTAAAGCGGTTTTCTTCCTGCTGTTCCGGCACATCGCTTACTACTTCCCATGTTTTCACCAGTTTGTCCTGCCCCTTGATTTCGATGTATTCTCCCGGTGCGATCCACACTTCCAGCCATGTACCCGGGAAGCCCCGATTATCAGACATAATCAGCATTTTCCGTGTGGTAGAAACCGTGTCGCGGAAAGAGAACTGTCCATTCATAAGCGTATCTCTCCATACACAGTTGAGAATACTTCCGTCTTCCTCATACAGGCCGATCACAATGCTGTCGGGAAGATTGGCCAATTCGCCCTGAATCAAATATTCATTGGCAGCAACTGACGCTTTACGATTAAATGTACAATGACACATCACCATACAAACTATTGCCAATAAGGCCGGAGTGATTATATATTTTCTCATCATATATTCGATTTATCAGTGAGATACCCCCTCATCAATGAATCAGATAGGTATCTTCATCAATGAACGATGTCAGATATCGGAATCCGTTTATAGAGCTTCCCGGAAGATTTCTCCTACCGTAGGATGCGGGAAAACAATCTTTTTCCATTGCGCTGCCGTCAATCCGAGCTCAATGGCAGTGCCCGCAAGAGTGATAATCTCCGAAGCCGGATTTCCCAACACATGAGCGCCAATCACCCGCTGCTGTTCATCCAGCAATACTTTGCAGACTCCGTTCACGCCTTCATTCTCCGCCACAAAACGGCCGGAGTAAGCCATCGGAAGTTTGATAACCTGATAATTGATTCCTTTCGTTGAGGCCGACTCCTCCGTTTCACCCACTCCAGCAATCTCCGGATTGGTATAGACTACGCCCGGAATAGCCCGATAACTCATGGCATCTTCCTTTCCCAAGATGGAATGTACGGCAACTTCCGCTTCACGAACAGCCGTATGGGCGAGCAAAGAGAATCCTGTCAGGTCACCACAAACATACACGTCCGGCACAGAAGTCTGCATCTTTTCATTAACTCTGATAGCACCACGCTCCGTCTGCTCCAAATTCAGGTTTTCGAGCCCGAAACCTTTCGTCACCGGGCGACGGCCGACACTCATCAACAGCTTCTCTGCAATGACACTGCCGTTTCCCTCCGCGTTCTCATAAGAAACAACAGCCCCTTCTTCCGTTTGCGACAAGCCGACCACTCTCGTACTAAGCAGGAATTTAATACCTCGTTTTGTATATTCTGCACGGAGCAAAGCGGAAAGCTCCTTATCCATTCCACCCAGGATTTCGTCCATCATCTCAACCACCGTCACCTGTACTCCCAAACTATTGAAGAACGACGCAAACTCCATACCGATTACCCCGCCACCAACAATAGCCAAAGAAGCCGGCAATTCTTTACTGTCCAAAGCATCCCTGTGCGTCCAGTAGTTCACCGCGTCCACTCCCGGAATAGGGGGAATGAAAGTTTCCGAGCCTGTACAAAGTATCAGGTTCTCCCCTTCGTAAATTTCCTCCCCGCAGCGAACCGTATTTTTATCAATGATCTGCGCTTCTCCCGATACGATTGTAACATTGTTGGCAGTCAGCTTCGCTTTCACTCCCAGCACCAGTTTACGCACTACCTTACTTTTACGAGCTATTATCTTAGGCAAATCGAAAGAGACTTCCGGGATATTGACTGCATACTTCGATGCATGTTTTGCACTGTCATAAGTCTTTGCCGAATACAACAATGTTTTCGTAGGAATACAGCCTTCGTTCAGACAGACGCCACCCAGACTATTCTTTTCGATAAGCAATACGCTCAAACCGCCTTTACCGGCAGCTTCGGCAGCCGTATATCCCGCAGGACCGCCACCGATGATAATCACTTGATATTTCATAGTATATAATCAGTTACTCTTTTATCTTCTTTTCAAACATTCTCTTTTCGAGTAGTTCTGCAAATTCCTGTTCCTTGACAGGCATCACCGAAACAAACTTTCCTTTTCCGTATTCTATCAGGATATAATCCGTCACCGAGAAACGGCCGAACTTCATGGAATGGTATTTCCTGACTGTGGTGATTTCGGAAAGCGGAATAACCTTCTTACGAATAAAACGGCCGCGTGAAACCTCCAGGTTACCGTCTGTAGTCAACGTATAAGTAGTATGTATAATCTGTTCGATCACTACAATCAGCATCAGCATAAACAGTACCGCTACCAAGATATATTTGCACCACAATGCGCCAACAGCATTTACAGTAAGCACCACCAACAGGAAATATTGGTACCAGGCGATGCGGGCATGAAAAATTCGATTCATTTTGTCAGATTTTTGCC
>OLIT01001127.1_pt1 | contig 24272 bp, 15 predicted proteins | sample 1601341 | NCBI WGS metagenome assembly OLIT01 (sample SAMEA2452121, study PRJEB22498) | human gut metagenome | biome: human feces; feature: human gut; material: feces | place: Australia | collected 2012
ATGCTGATGAAACGTCATCAACGCATTGCTTCATTGTTTACTGATGATTTTTGGGGTACGCGTTGACGAAGTCAGGAAAAAGAGATTTGCCTCTATCCGTCAACAAATATGCCTGTTTGGCACTTGTAGGTTTATCCGGATTAGCCATTACAACATACCCTAGTTCCGTTAACGGAAGAATAATTTTTCGTTTTAGCTCTTTTACAGATCCAAAGTCAAGTCTTTTATCCAAGTCTTTAGCAGACAGGCTGCCAATCTTTAAAAGACATAATAAATCTATCGTATCAGATACAAAATCAAGAATATTATCTTTAGAACGAGACTTACTCCATACTTGGACATTCATTTGTCCAAGTATCTGTCCAAGTTGTGTTTTATCTACAATAACAGACTGATTTATAAGTTCTTGAACTTGTACATTCATTTGTCCAAGTTCATTTTCAAATTTATCTTTTAAAATATTATTAACTCTATTTTCAAGATTGAAAACTTTATCTTCAAATCCTTCCCTACATGGAATTGTAAGCAAAAAATACGTTCTGTCATCATCTGTTTCAATAACAGCTGGAGCAGAACCATTATCCCTAAGAGCTTTCTGTATAGTAGGAATACCGGTAGCTCTTCCTTCAGTCAAATCAAGTTCTTTCAAGAAATCCCCCAATCGACGGTTTCTATATCTTCTCGCCTTCAGTTTACGTGCAGCTTTTATTGCCTCAGCACTTATTGAACGGTCTGGGCCGGCATAACTCAAGACATCTATGTGTTCTGGCTCTATCGTAATCTCCACCGGCTCACGCTCTTGGTAGTCACGATGATACAATGCATTTACAACCGTTTCTTCCAAGGCTTGATAAGGATAGTTAAATATCTTGTCTGAAATTTCAGTATCTTTAGGCTTCGTAATTTTTTGTTTGATAACGTTAGTACGAAGATAAGACAATGTTTCTTTAATAATTTTAGGAACAGGACCAACAATCTTCGGCACTTCAATCATCAAATCGGGCTTTTCTATACTTCCTTCCGGGAAGATGACAATATCAACCTGTGTAACAGGGAAAAACCTTTCAGGATGTTCACAAAACATCATCACCGCACAATTTTTTATCAGCCTGTTTTCAGATGGTCCAGTCAACAAATCCATTTCATCAAGAATATCAATCAATGGTCTGCCAATAAAGTTTTCTGCCAATTTACTTTTTACAGTTTTCAAATATTCGTAAACAAGTATTCCGGAGATATCATCAATTTTAACGGCTTCATTTCCTCGTTCATCAAATGGTACACGGTTGGCCAATTCACGAACCTCATCCAATATTTCACCTTTGGCTTCAATCGTAGAAGACTTGCTTCGTACATAAAATTTTGGCGTTGACTTATTGGCTACAACACTTTCCATTACTGAATAAGGTCTATTTATTCCGGCAGGAGCCCATATAACAATAATGAGTTTTCCATCTACTTCTTCAAGCGACACCTTTGTAAGATACGAAGGAGATATTTTCGCATCGTATCCCACCATATCTTTCATTATTCGGTCAATTTCATTTTCTGGCAATCCTTTAACAGGACGCTTTGCAATTCCATTTTCTTCTTCTACTCCAACAATAATATATCCGCCACCTGTATTTTCTAAATCAGTGGCAAAAGCGCAGATTGTGTGATAAATCTTATCAGGATTCCATCCTGCCTTAAATTCTATTCGATTGGATTCAACCCTTCGTTTGTTGAGTAAATCTTCTATGTTGATTGGTAGTGCCATATTATTAATATCTTGAAAAGCGGATTGTATTAAAGAAAGACATTTCTAATGTTTTTAAATTCTATGCAGAATATTAGAAAATTCATCTTTCATTTCTTATCCACAACAAGGAATCTTGCCACAGACATAAGTAATCTAATATTAAATCGTCTATTGGTTACAAGAATTTAATTTCATACGCAAATATAATGATATTATTTGAAATCAGCGTTTTATATTATAAGAAAATAAATTTAAGCCGCAGAAAACATGTATCAAATATATACTTGCACATTTGAAACAATTATCACAGGCACAACACTACAACAAGAAGAAATATCATTCCGCATATCAAAACATCAATGCGGCACAATACCCCACTCAATTAAAAGTTAAAGGATATCCTTGCCATTACCGACCTTGGTCTCAACTGCATGACCTGATAACGGCATACGGTTGTACTTATGGTTTGCCTGCTGTATGTGTTGTTGCCAAAGATATTGTTAAGCGAAAGGCCTATTTCATAAGTCTTGCGCCTGTATGACACGGAGATGTCTGAGAAATAATTGAACGACACGCTCTTGTCATTGCTGTGATAAATCTCGTTGTTCCATTCTATTTGCCAATAACCTGGCATCAGAAAAACCTTTATGCCATGGTTGAACGAATTTAAAGTCGGCATTAAGCGCTCACCGTTACTTTTGTTTTTCAAGCCTGACATTGTATAACTTGAATACGCTTCAAACGAGAGCCATTCTGCCGGCTGCAAGGAAATGTCTGCCGAAACAACAAGGTTGTCCATCTTAAACGGAGTAACTACATCAGACACCAACAAATCGTAATCGCTGCCTGCATAATATGCCGTAACTCCAATATTCAACCTTGACCAGCGGAACGACTGCGCCAGACGTGCAAAGACACTCAGAATATGCGAGTCTGACGTCTTGTCCGTCGCATAACTCTTATAGACATCGCCAACCATCTCGCTTGAATAAAGAATATTGTCGAACATGTTGTTCCACGCAACTGAAAGTGTGGCAAACTGTCCTTTTATTGTATTTTTATAACTTACCTGTCCGTTCAACACGTGCGACATGGTCTTGCTTAATCTTCCGACGCCCTGTCTCATGGTTATATAATCTGTGAAAATTGGCAAACTGCCTGATAACGAAACGTCGAGAGGATTATATGAATAAGAATACGATGCCGAGAAGTCCCAACGCGCCGTAGGACTGAAACTTGCTTTCAGACTTGGCTCTAACAGAAAATCGTTGCGTGTGTCGCTGTTTAATCTGCGCAAGAGCCACACCAAAGGCACACTTGCCGTTAACTTGAATGAGCCAAGAGAATAATTCGCCTGCGGAGTAAGACGTGTATCCGATTCGTCATACTTGTCCTTGCCGTCTATCATTGTATTATTTATTGATAGCTGCTGCGACTTTCCATTTGTCGAGAGTGTATATCTGAAGTTAAACCGGCCTGCCCTATGACTGAAATATGTCTCAGCGCCCCAATAAAACGACTGCATGCCGAGTCTCTCCATAGTGCTGTCTGACAACAAAAGGCTGCCGGGCAGATTGTTATAAGAGAAATATGCGCTCAGCGAAAACAGGCACTTGTTCTTCAGCCGTTTGCTCATCGTGAACGAATCTTGAACATACCGTTTGCGCGGTTTCACGTTTTCATACATTTCCATGCCGTTAAGCATCGTCGTGGCGGTGCTTCTGTTAAAGTCGGCATATCCTTTCAGCGTGTTCACAAGATAAATGTCATCACGGTTTTTCTCATACTTCAGTTCGGCCGAAATCTCACTCGTATGCTGGGCGGCGTCCACATCCTCAACAATGGCATTTCCGCCTGCCAGGTCTGTATACACGGTCTGCGTGGTCTGACTCTGCATGGTCTTGTCCAGCAGTCCGCTTACCTGCAGGCGCAGGTCGTCGCCCTTGCGGGTTTTGAACAGCTAGTTTGTGGCCAGCAGGTTAGAATTATTGAATGTTGTGCGCGTCTGATCAAGCGAAGGCGCAGGCATGGTTATTCCGCCAAGTATACTGTTCTCAACAGGAGCGTCGTTCTCAATTGCCTGTCTGTCGTGCACCTCCTTCATCACATCCTTTCCCGTATTGTTATATTTATACATCGAGATGCTCTGCATCTTGCGCGAAAACATCATAGCCATGATACGGCTGTCGCCCAATGCGCCGGCTCCTCCCTGTGCCTTGGTTCCGGCTCCTATATCGGCCAGTCCCTGCCATACGTTGCGCGCATCATCGGTCAGCACGATGTTAAGCGCAGCCTGATCCGAGAAGGTTACGTCGCGCAGCAGCTTCACCGGCTGATGCCGTTCATACACCTGAACGCTCTTCACCTTGTCTGCCGAAATGTTTTCTGAGGCCTGCGAATATTTCGAGCCCAGCAAATCAAGTCCCTCGATATAGAACTTGTTAATACGTTTTCCCTGATACGTTATTGTTCCGTCATCACCTACCTGCAGTCCGGGCATTTTCTTTATTACGTCGGCTATAGAGCGGTCTTGCTTTTGCTTAAAGCTTTTCACAAGAAAGCTAAGCGTATCGCCACGCTGTGTCACCCGCGGCGCTCTAACCTTAACTTCTTTTATCATCACCGACTTCTCATGCAGCACAACAGTCTGTCCCTGACGAAAGTCTTTTATTCTGATTGTGTCGCGCGCATATCCTACATAAGAAAACATCATGCTTACGGCACGCTTTCCGCCATTGTCTTTCTCGCTGATAGCAAAACTTCCGTCGCCGGCTGTACGGGTGAAGCTAAGTGTAGTACGTCCTCCGTCGGCCAGCAAAACCACACTCGCCGAACGTAGCGGTTTACCATTTTCATTCACCACCTTACCCTTATATGTCTGGGCCGTCGCGGTGAGCGCAGCTATGAATGACAATATCGCAGCTAAAAATGTTTTCACCATTATTTATTATTTATAAAATTCCATCAGACACGGTGTGAACGACTTTTCGTGTTCACCCATCGGGACAGACACCCCGATGGACTTACGCAAAATCCAATTACTGCCATTCTCACAATAAGCACAGAAATCATCCTGAAACTGCTTGGGCGTGCAACGCTCATATTTCTTAGCGTTGATGAACGACATGGGATAATCGCACTTCTCTATTCCTGCAAAGCTGAAACTGTAGATGCCTTCGCTCTCTGAAGCCGCAAGGATAAGACCGGGCAGTCCGCAGAGTTTCCAAGGGCCGTCGCTGTAAGGCAAATCCAGTGTGTACCATGCCGTCCATTTGCGCCCGCGCAATTCGCATACGGCTTTCTTACAGGCATATCCGCCTATCACTGAGTCGCCTTCGGCCAAATCCCATTTCATTACAGGCATATCCTCTTCATACAGATAAGGAAAATTAAATAAGATATAAGTGTATGTCAGTTTTCCTACCGTAGGATAATTCTTGAACACCTGATAATCGTCACCACCCTTCGGACCATTTTCGCCATACAGTTGCGATGTCACTTGCATATCGCTAAATCCGGCATTTCTCAAAGAATCTGCAATATGCTTAAACTCATAATCATAAATGCTGTAATACTTTGAACATTCGTTTCCAACCTCAAGCGCTTGTAAGTCTTGCTCAATCTTACTTTCCTGCTTAGTTTTAAATGTGGCGTTATACGTTACCTTAAATATAACGCTGTCCGTCGGCTCTTTTCCCTTTGTCTGAAACGTACCGACGAACAATAATAACAACAGTATCTTCAAATATTTCATAAGTCAAAAAAATTAATCTTAACAACATCGTATCATGACATAAACATTTACGTCATGAAAAATCTATTCTATTATGCTTTTGTCAAAAGGCCGTGCAATTTTCTAACGTTACAACATTGCAATCTCTGTCTTCTGACATCCGGCCTTTACATCTACCTTACACGAAAGTTCTTATAAGTATAAGATCTGCCGCTCTTAGGCAGAGCGTCTCTACACCGCTGATTTATTTTTACATCCGGCATATTTAACTATAAAATTAAGTTAAATCGGATTAAGAGCTTCGAGCATCAATTCTTCTCATATTCCCAAAAGTTACATTAAGCAATGCAAATATAAGTTTTTTTTTCTATTTGCCAAATAATAACGGCAATATTCATTAAATTAACGCTACATATGCTTATTATTTAACACTTTCCGTGTTATCTCAGGGCATTAAATATACTCAATTTTCGCAATAGCATCGCCTTCCCAAAGGTAAATATTTTTTACTACGCGAAATTTACATCTGAATATTTAGCCAAACATTTCTGCATAGCCATCCTATCTTAACTCATACATAAAATTAAAACATTCTGCTGATTACAGTTTGCCATACAAACAATACTATTTTTTGGGAAATTGCAATTTCTTTTTTTCCTAGCATAAAAGCATATTTGCAGTGAAAAACCAACAAGATATATCATCTTAGCATCAGCGCAACCACACCATCATACGGCAGAAATTACATGCCTCCCCGCCTTTTGCTGACAATAAGCCGCAAAATATGCGGTTAATTGTCCGCAAAACTGTATATTTGCAAAAACAATTCTGCCTATGTATATATATGAACATAAAGAATGGCCCCACTTTTCGTGGAACAAAGAACGTGTTGGCGAGGAACTAAACAAAGTTCACAAGGCTGTGGGCTATCTGATGGGACGTCTCAGCGTAATAGGCTTTAACGACAAGATGTCTGCCGTGGTGGAATCAATCTCCCATGACATCATTGCATCATCAGAAATTGAAGGAGTGGAATTGAACAGCGAGCAGGTGCGCTCATCGGTAGCCCGCAAACTTGGAGTACAAATACAGAATCCTACAGAATCTTCCCGCTATATAGACGGAGTAGTGGAAATGGCGCTTGATGCGACCGTTAATTTCAACAACCCCCTAACCAATGAAAGACTCTTCGGCTGGCATAACTGCCTGTTCCCGACAGGCTGGAGCGGCCCTACGAAAATAGACGTGGCAAAATATCGAAGCGGAGAAATGAAAGTTATATCAGGAATGTTCGGCCGTGAAAAGGTGCATTATGTAGCACCTGCTCCTGAAAAAATAAGCGAGGAAATGAATTCGTTTCTTGAATGGTTCAACTCTGATGCCCATAACGGCTATGTAAAATCGGCAATAGCCCATTTATGGTTTGTCTGCATCCATCCCTTCGATGACGGAAACGGACGAATCGGGCGAGCCATCGCCGATATGGCACTTTCACAGGCGGAAAACTCAAAAATGCGTTTTTTCAGTATATCGCATCAAATCAACAAAGACAAAAAACAATATTATGACATACTGGAGGAAACACAAAAAGGAAATTGTGACATTACAGAATGGATTGTCTGGTATCTTGACTGCCTGCTCCGTTCTGTCGAGCAATCTGATGAAACGTTGTCGAAGGTGCTAAATAAGGCAATATTTTGGCAAAACCATGCCGAAACCATTCTGTCTGAAAGACAACGTGAAGTTCTTAATATGTATTTAGACGGTTACCCCGGCAAACTGACAGCCAAGAACTGGGCAAAGCGTGTAAAGGTATCGCCTGATACGGCAGCGCGCGATATTAAAGATTTGATAGATAAAGGCATTCTGATTCCACAGCAGGGCCGTGTTCGCGACGTATTTTATGGAATACGGTGCAGCGACTCTATACTTGTCATCCCTATGCCTGAAGATTTATGATTATTATTTATCCTGCATTTTAACAAAATACACAAAACATGGCAAAAATTCTAAGTGTTGACAATCTGCTAAAAATGCCTCTGGTTATTCCTAATTATCAAAGGCCATATAAGTGGACAACGCAAAACATAGACGCATTACTGAACGATATTTCAGATGCAATAAACGATTACCAAAAATACAATTTTAAATTTAAATATCGAGTTGGAACTATAATCTTACACGACAAATCAAACGGGCTAAGCTACGACATCGTTGACGGACAGCAAAGAATAATATCTTTATCCTTAATAAGAAAATGTATTGATAGCTATTTTTCATGCGACATATTCAATATTTCATTTGCCAATAAATCTTCTCAGATAAATATTCACAACAATTTTGAATATATAAAAGAATGGTTCTCTTTAAAAGAAAAGAAGGTTAAAGACAACTTTATTAATGCATTTAAAAATATACTGGAAGTTGTTGTCATCAGTGTAACCAAAGTTTCTGAGGCATTTCAATTATTCGACTCGCAAAACACCAGAGGCAAAGCTCTCGATCCACATGACTTACTTAAAGCGTTCCATTTAAGAGAAATGAAAAAGTATCCATACGAAATGGAAGCAGCCGTAACAAAATGGGAAGCTAAAGATACCAAGAAAATAGGAGAACTGTTTGCCAACTATCTGTTTCCTATATGGAATTGGTCAAGAGGAAGAAAGACGACAACGTTCACGACAAAAGAAATTGACATATATAAGGGTGTTCCGGAATTTTCGGATTACACTTATGCAAAACGTGTAAATAAGGCAACACCATATTTTCAGATTACTGAACCTTTTGTAGCCGGCAATGATTTCTTTGAAATGGTGGACCACTATTTACAATTATTGAGCAATATACAGACGGAAATATGTGTCAATAAGGATTTCAAGGAAATATGTAAAATCATCACCATAACAAAAAATCCTGATGCAGATGACAAAGAAAAAGAGTTCATCCAAGTAAAAAAAGACAGTATCGGTTTTAGGCATACACGCAACTTATTCTTTTGCGCCTTGTTGTGTTATTATGACAGGTTTCATAATTTTGATACAATGGCTGTAAAAAAGTTATGCCGTTGGGCATTTGCGTTAAGGCTTGATATGGTATCGTTGGGATTTGACAGCATCAACAAATACGCCATAGGAGATATGAACAATGCACGCTATACAAACAGCATACCTATGTTTTCACAAATCTGCTATGCAAGGAAACATACTGAAATATCTGGATTGCAAATAAAAATTAATGATGTTCCTAATGATGAAAAATGGGAACCATTATATAACATTCTAAAGACTTTATAATATGAAAGATCAGGTTAAGGAATTAAAAGTTCTTGATTTAAAGAACAATACAAATATATTCGATGGCGAATTACAATTCATAATTCCACTTTATCAAAGAGCCTATGCATGGGAAGACAAACAACTTGTACAGTTACTTGAAGACGTCAATGATATTGAAGAAGGAGAAAAATACTATATTGGTTCACTTATTGTCTCCAATACCGGCGAAAAGCTCGAAGTAATCGACGGCCAACAAAGACTGACATCATTATATCTTTTATTAAATTGTCTTGGCATTAATACAAAACACTCTTTATCATTTGCATGCCGTAAGAAATCAAATTACACATTAGAACATATTCATGAAGTGATTAATGAAACTGATGGTGATTTGGAAGGTGAAATGTTGCAAGACAATATAAAAACCGGCATAAAAATTTTAAAAGAGAATATAGGAAGAGAGGATTTTGATAAAAATAAATTTATAGAAAAACTGTCACGTGTTATTCTTTATCAAATAGAAGTACCTGAAAACACTGACATGAACCGCTATTTCGAAATAATGAACACACGAGGCGAACAGCTCGAACAGCATGATATTCTAAAGGCAAAACTTATGGACTATTTGGGAGATAACGCAGAAATGGAAAAAGAAATGTTCTCCATAATTTGGGATGCATGCAGCGATATGGACGGATATGTACAAATGCACTTTATAAGCAAGAATAATGTTGTACGTAAAGAATTGTTTGGAGACAGTTGGAACGATATTCCTATTGACACGCTCCGTAATTACAGCATGAGGATTATTCCGCAATTAGGGAAGAAACAGAACAGTCAAGCACATAAGATATCAGAAATTATTGACCAAAACTTCAAAACAGAGGAAGAAGAAGGATATAATGAAAATGATGAAAGAGTGCGTTTTGAGAGCATAATCAACTTTCCTTATTTTCTGCTACATGCATTAAAGGTCTTTATTTGGAAAAAAGAAATAACGCACCAAAATCCAAATAAAAAGATTATAGATGATTTATTAGACGACAAAAAGCTAATAACCAGTTTTAATAATGTAATTGAAAATGGAATACAGAAAGGCCAACCGATAAAGAACGACAGGAAAAAATTTGTCCGTGACTTTACTATATGTCTTTTACAAACAAGAGTATTGTTTGACGAATATATCATTAAACGTGAATACGCAAATAATAGTAATGATGGTGAATGGAGTCTGAAAACTCTTTATGTATCAGGGCAAGGCTCACAAAAGAAACCATATTTTAAAAATTCTACATTCACAAGAGTTGGCGAATGGGATAAAACGAACAGAAACAGATGCAAAACAAATATCATGCTGGAGTCGGCTTTGCGTGTGTCATATACCTCACCTAAAGTTATGCACTGGATTACATCATTACTCTCTTGGTTGACAGAAGAATGTCTCGAAAAGAACGGAGAGATTAACGGATACATTGCAGAATATAGCGAAATAATTGAACAGGAAACTATTGATGAAGTTAAAAACTTCTTCAAAATAGACAATTGTCTGAATTTAGGAGTAAACACTCCTCATATAATATTGAACTATTTGGATTACTTAATTTGGGAAAGAGATAAAAATTCAGACAGAAAATATGAGGACTTTACATTTGAATTCAGAAACTCTGTTGAACACTGGTATCCACAAAATCCCTCAAAAGGAACATTTGACGAATGGGACCAAGTGGACAGATTTGGCAATCTGTGCCTTTTACAAAGAAATATCAACTCACAATTTTCTAATATTGCCCCTGACTCAAAAAAGGGTACTTACAAAAATCAAATAGAAAAAGGAAGTCTCAAATTAAGAGTAATGGCCGAAAGGACATCGACACCACAAAACTGGAGAGACTTTGAATGTGCAGAATTAGAGGAAGAAATGGTTGAATTGCTAAAAAGTAAAATAACGGAACAAGAATAACATCATTAATAAAATATAGCCAAAAGACTTTCACTATATAAAAATTCGAGATAGTACACACAATCCTTAAATTAACTATCTCGAATTTTTTATATCTGTTCACGATGATTATTACGAACCAACTTCCCAGTAAACAATCATGACAAAATATTTTTTCAATCTAGAAAATTAGACTCTAATAAAAGTTAAATTAATAGCCTTTATACGGTAGATATATTAACTTCTATTCACTTTTACTCCATAAAGCCAAGCTAAAATAATCGTTTTTTACTGCTAAAACGGGCGCTTTTGATGCGAAAAGTGATGGGTAACGCATCGTAAATGGGGCACTTTTGAGTGGTAAACGGCCGAGTAATGTTTTTTAACTATTGATATTTTGGATGATTTTTCATGTAAATGTCTGTAGAACAACGACTTAACAGAAATGGGCAAAAATTGAGAATTTTTGGAGGAAAAAACGGATTCATAACGGGCAACGTGATTCTGTGAGCGTTAAACGGAAAGAGAATATCTGATTATTTTACAAAATATGATTCGCTTTTGAATGAAAATATCAACAAAAACAAGTATGACGGAAAAACAAAAAAATTACTAATTCCACTTCACTTTCATAAGATAAATCTAAACGGCAAGAGACATGCCTAAATAACAAATCAACATATATAACACTCTGATTTTATCAAAATATTTATAAAACCACATTGAACGCAATGTAATAATTATAAATTTCCATGGCCATGCTTTCAATTTATTACAAGCCAACACAGTCACTTCATACGGCATATTATTTGTTCTATATATTACATTTTATCTGCCAAACTTCTGTAAAGTTTCGATTTTAGGTTAATTTAAATTAAAAGCAAAGCATCATACACAAAAATGTAAAATTATTTTAATACATTTACCTTATCAAAAAGCTATTTGGCATACTTTCGTAAGGTTAAAGGGGGGCTGCCTTACATTGTGTTCCGGTTTAATATATACAGAACCCCAACATATTTTAATATGAGAAAAATATCTACATTTTTACTATTACTCATGTTGTCGGTTGTTTCTTCGTATGCAGACACAATCTTCTCGACAACATTCAGCACAGCCGACGAGTTTAACGCGTGGACCGTGGTGGATGCCAACAGCGACGGTGCAACATGGATATTCAACGAAGAAGGCACGCCGTCGAAAGTGGCTTACAAGTACGACTACTTCAACAACGGCGACGACTGGCTGATTTCGCCAGCCATAACACCTGCCGAAACAGGCACGCTGATAGTGAAATATACATTCAGCGGAAGCATGTATGGCGAGAGCATGGAGGTGTACTCGGGCAAGGGCGGCACCGTGAACGACATGACCAGCAAGGAAGCTGCCTACAACAATATAAAGAAAGACGAGCAGTCGGGCTCTTTTCTCGTTGACGCAAAGGCCGGCGAGCCGTTCCACATAGCATTCCGCGCCACATCAACTGCCTATAAGGATTATCTTTATCTCTGCTCGGTTTCGGTTGAGACTATAGCCAACCCGGTTGACATAAAGGTAACAGACATACTCAGTCCGGCTACAGGCAACAACCTCGGACAGGAGCCTGTCAAGGTGGCGATAAAGAACGATGGCCGCGTTGACATAAACAAATTCGACGTAGCGTTTGCAGTTGACGGCAAGGAGATTGCCAAGGAGACCGTCAGCGAGCCGCTTGCAGCAGGCGCAACACTTGAATATACGTTTAATGCCAAGGCCGACCTGTCTACTCCGCTGACTACATACAGCATCAAGGCATGGGCTACTCATCCCGACGACTTCAACCATGCCAACGACACTTGCTACACATCGGTAAGGCACAAGGCTGCACTTAGCGCCCCTTACACCATGGGCTTTGAGGCTTCGGAGAACACTCAGGACTTCACCTTCTACAACCTCAACAACGACGATGGTACATGGGACGTTAGCATTGAGTCGGGATTCTTCAATATGGCACGCACCGGCAACGGATGTCTGGCTTACGGCTATGACTCAAACAACAGCGGTGACGACTGGGCTATGCTTGACCCTATAAACGTTGAACCGGGCTATTACGTGCTGAAGTTCTGGTATTCTAACCTCGACTCTTATCCCGAGAAGATGGCCGTATACTGGGGCAACGAGGCAAAGCCTGAGGCCATGACCAATAAGATTGTGGAGTTCAACCCGATTATGAACAACAAATATGCCGAGTCTGTCAACGTTGTTCATTTCGACAAGGCGCAGACCATCTATTTTGGTTTCTATGCATTCAGCGACAAGAACCAGAATCTTATTCTCGTTGACGACGTTTCGTTCGAGAAGGTTGAAGGCAACATCAACGACCTCGCCGTTTCCGACCTGCAGAGTCCTTACGACTTCATGCGCGAGAGCAACCTCAAAGACGTGATATTCAATCTGGCCAACAGCGGCGTAACCGACCTCGACGCCGACATAAAGGTGAGCATAGACGACGTGGCGGTGAAAGACAGCACCATAGCAATGAAGGCTCAGAGCGCCACAACGGTTACGTTCAGCAACCTGCTGGCAGACCTCAGCGACGGCAACCACAAACTGAAGGTGGAAGTTGTGAACGACAACGACGAGAACACCGGCAACAACGTGCTGACAAAAGACTTCACCGTGGTAAGCAAGCCTGCAAAATTCTGGAACTTTGAGGACGGCAAGCTGCCGTCTGACTTCACTTTCCGCGCCGAGGACAACGGCACTGTAGACCCGTCAGCCGGCGACGAGTTTAATGCAGACGGATGGGGTCTGTTCAACATTGTCAACCATAACGTGCTCGGCGAATATCTGCTTGCCGGAACTTCATGGCTCGACGGCACCGACCAGGCCGACCGCTGGCTCATACTGCCAAAGGTAAGCATCAAAGGCACTGACAGCTATTTTGTATGGGACGCTTATTCATACAACCCGCAGTTCCCCGAGGACTATCAGATAATGGTGTCGACGACCGACGACAACAGCGCAAGCTATACCGAGGTGCTCAACATTGAAAGCGAGACACCGACAATGAAGACACGCGGAATAAGTCTGGCCGACTATTCCGGCAAGGACATTTATATAGCAATACGCCTCAGGACTAAAGGCGGCGACTGCCTGCTGCTCGACAACATCGGCATATACACAGGCTCTACACAAACTGGCGTAACAGCCGTAACGGGCACCGACGAGGGCATAATTATAACAGACAGCGAGCTGCGTGCGGCTGAAGGCACAAAGAGCATCGTGATAAGTGATGCCGCAGGACGCAAGGCAAAAGCGGTAAACGGCAACGTAGCAAGTATTTCGTCAATTCAGAAGGGAATATACATCGCCACTGTCAAAGCTGCCGACGGCACTGCAAGAAGCTATAAATTCATGAAAAAATAATATTACGGCCCGGTAAACCATACCATCCCTCAATAAACTACAATGTTTCAAAAAGTTTAGTGATGGATGCTATGGTTTACCGGGCAGTAATAAATAAAAATAAAATTCAAACAAAGAAAAGAGATTACTGTAATGGCATGAAAAACAATGCCATTTAGATATAACGAACGTCGAAAAATTTTCATGACACTCGATATCGAATGGAACGTGACAGTTTACTCTACTCTGCATCAATACACGATATGTGGCAACATGCATACTCGTTATCAAGTCATGTATAGGCATTTGGTGTAAATGTCTATTATCATCCGATATAGAACAAATAAGTAAAAATTCATAGTGAAATAGACTAAAATGACAGAAGAATAATAAAAATAGACAAAAAGTGTACGGAACTTGATTGCGTTTCAATAATTATTGCTAATTTTGAACAAATATTTATGAGTACAAATAGGAGAATTGTTACGTTCACTGTGCTAAAGCGTTTGGCTATGCCTATCACAGTTATAACACAATCCTACATCAATTTACTAACTTAGATAAAAAATCATTTACTAAAAAGTGGAACACAATAACAATAGACTACTATCACACATTTGTCGTATAGACAATCACCCTGTCAAAGATTTACCTGTATCAATAAAACAAAAGTATTTGACAGGCTTGGCTGCTGTTCTCTATGTGATTTCTAATGGCAGCGCAACTATGAAGACCCTGTTCACACAGTGGGCTTATTCAATAACTGGTCAAGATTATTCATACTTATTTTCACAACAAACAGATGATTGTGTTAAAAAAGCATTATCCATTAATAGGATTGGATTCCGTTTCTTTCGATGCAAGCATGAATTCTTTTTTGATTGCTTTTATTTGACAGAATCATTTGATAAGGGTTTATTACCAAAACTTGGTGAATATTTAACTCTCATCGGAAAGAACATATTCACCAAAGAATCTTTAAAAACGACAATAGATTTTTTTAATGGTAGCTGCGATAAGAGCGCATTAAAAGTTTCTGAATGCTTGCAAAAGCACAGACTACGAAATATTTTATTCAAACAGCAGAAACAAAAGCGTGTATTGGTTGTGGCAAACGTTTCTGCAGGAAAATCTACATTGATTAATGCCCTATTAGGTCATCGATTTAATAATGTTAGAACAACAGCTTGCACAAGCAGATTATGCGAAATATACAACAAACCTATTGAAGATGGTTTTACTTACATCAAATCAAATCATTTACAGTTTGATACACATATTGACGCTCACACGAGCGATGATGCTTGTCAAGTAGGTATGCATTTCAGATCAACTCTTGGAGGAACAAATATATGTTTGATTGATACTCCTGGAGTAAATAATTCAACAGATACAGACCATTGGAAAATAACAACAACTGCAATAAATAGTGGAGCATATGATCTTGTCGTTTTTATATCAAATGGAAAGTATAATGGAACTATCGATGAAAGAAAAATTCTTGAGTATATATATACAAACTGTAAAAAGCCAATTTTGTTTGTGCTCAACCAGTTAGATACTTTTAAGCGTTCTGTTGACAATATCGACGAGATGATACAAGACTATACGGATGAGATTAAAGCAATTGGATTCAAAAATCCTCAAGTATATCCTGTTTCTGCAATTTATGCATTTATGCTAAGATCTTTATCCAAATTAGATGAAGATGAACTTGAGGAGTTAAATCTGATTAAGAAGCGTTTCTCTAAAGATTACTATAATTTGCCAAAATACGTTGGTTTTGATTCCACCTCTGACATAGAAAGGACAGGCTTCATTTATTTAGAGGAAGAAATTATCAAACAATAATAAATACAATTCAATGAAGAATGTTGTAATTAAGTACAACCCATATTTGGTAACTACCCAAATTAAGGTTGATGGACAAATCCCTAAGGCTAACAGTTCCTTAAACGTTGACAAAATTCGACTTCAGGAATGGGTAGAAAAACTTCCACAGATACTGATGGATGAGTATCGCGATACAAATTTTGAGATTACATTTAAGGGCACTCAAGATGACTATCAAGATATTATTTCTGCGGTAGAAGCTTATGGTAACAAAATTAATGCTAAATGCACATTAGACAAAACTGCGGACATTGCTGACGCAGAAGCAACTATTGACAGTATTTTTGAGAAAATCAAAGAAGGTCCAATTCCTGAGCTTAAAGACAAGACTATTACAGATGCATTTAAAAAGGCAAAGAATTCTCAGTTTGAGATCAACGTCGTAGCAACAATGAGTTCTGGCAAATCAACCTTAATTAACGCTTTGTTAGGACAACAGTTAATGCCTGCAGCAAATGAGGCAACCACAGCCACTATTGTTAAAATTGTAGATACCGATCAGAAGACCTTTTCTGCCGTAGCATATGATAAAACAGGCAATACAGTTGCTAAAATAGACAACGTCACATTAGCAGATATGAAGAAGCTAAATGACGATGAAAAGGTTTCTGCAATTACGGTATTTGGCCATATACCATTTGTAGAATCTACAGGCATGAGACTTGTATTAGTAGATACTCCTGGGCCAAACAATTCTCGCGACAAGAGACATGAGGAGATGACATATAAGATGATTGCCAATTCCGATAAGTCATTAGTTTTATATGTTATGAATGGACAACAGCTTGGTATTAACGACGAAAAGATCTTCCTTGATTATATTTGCCAAAATATGAAAGAAGGTGGCAAACAAAGCCGAGACAGATTCCTTTTTGCATTAAATAAGATGGATAGTTTCCGACCTAATGCAAAATATGACGGCGAGGGCTGCATTGCAAAAGCATTGGATGCAGCAAAGAAAGGTCTTGAGGATCGTGGTATCTATAATCCAAATCTGTTTCCAGTCGCATCATTACCCGCATTACAAATTAGAACAAAAGGCGAGGACGAAGATGAGGATGAAGATGCTACAGAACTTGATGGCTTTAGAAAGAGAGCAGATAAATACGAAGAGATGAGTTTTGAAAACTACTACGACTACAATCATCTTCCACAAACAGCTCGTCAACGTATTGAGAACCGAATGGCGACTCGAAAAGGTGATGAACTTGTAGAATTTCACACTGGCATTCCTTCTTTAGAGTTGGCCATTAGCCAATATGTGAATAAATATGCTCGTACTACAAAAGTATGCGATTTAGTACAGTCATTTAAGTACAAGTTGGATGAATTAGCTGCTATTGCAAATCTTCAAGATGCAATTACCAAAGATAAGAACAAAAAGGCAGAACTTGAGAAACAAATTCTGAATATTAAGGCAAATATTCAGTCTGCTAAAGATGCCCAAACTTTATCAAAAGACATTGATAAGATTAATTTGACTTCAAAGGTTAAAGCTGAAGTGAAAAGCTACCTTGATGTGATTAAAGATGAAACCAACCGTATGATGAGTGGCCGTAGCAATAAAGTTGAAAAAATTGCTGCAAAACAGCAATGTGCGGAACTTGAGAAACAGGTTAAGGCTATTTCTGTTCAGATTAAAGTTCAAATAGACAAGATTCTTGAAAAATCATACAAAGAAACTATCAACAAGGTTGTAGAACAGTACAAGAAGCACCTGGCAGCTTTGAATATTGGTGTTAATGCTGGAGCTCTATCTTTTAATCCCCTAAATCTTGTATCTGCTTCTTTATCGAACCTCTCTCAAATTATTGAGGATAATACTGAGACCGCAGATGAGAGTTATTATGTAAAGGAAAAATATCAGAAGAGAGTTGAAGGTGGATTCATAAGAAAAGCAGCTAGCTTCATTACCTTTGGATTAATTGATGATCATACCTATGAAACTGCATACAGAGACAAACGAATTGACAAGTACGTTGACTATGTAGATATGAACGAAGTCGCTTCTGACTACATCGTTCCATTCCAAAAGAATCTTATGAAAACTGAGCAAAGTGCAATTGAATATGTTAGCGGTGAAACCATAAGACTAAAAGAACATCTTAAAACAGAGTTTGTAAAGATTGATAGACTGCTTAACGACAAATTGAGCGCCTTGTCCAAGACAGAAGCTGATTCAAAGGCAAAAGCAGAAGAGATTGCATTGAAGGAGGAAAAGCTTAATTGGTTGATGAACATACAACAACAAGTGAAGAATATAATTGAATTCTAAACTTATGAAGCAAAAGTTCATGGAAGCTATAAGCAATGGTGATTTACTCACCATTCGCTTATACCTAGCTAACGAATTGTTACTTGATCCCAGGGGAAAAAGTTTCAACAAAATGCGTTCATATGCAGAGACGAACATTATGGATTTGTATGAAATTCATGATGGATCTGAATTCTCCGAAGTTTCTTCTATTTGGAACGAGGAACTTTTGTTTAAATTGCGAAATGATTTAGACTCGAACTTTTCAAAAGAAAGACTTGATTTCTTTGAAACAGTAGCTAAAACTGTATTAAAAGAAAAAGCGCAATCAATTAGCAAAGAAAAACAGATATTGTCAAATGAAGAAAAACGAAACGTAATCGAGAGCGAAGCTTCGGCTTTAGAAGAACCTCAAGATGCTAAAAAATCATTTAAAGAAAGAATAAAACCATTATTTAAGCACAAAATAAAGAAAAAGATCATTACTCCTTTTCCTTTAAAAAAATGGCTTGAATAAATGGACTAAAAAGAAAAGATATGAAACCAAAGTTCAAAAAAGTAGTAGATGCTGGAGACTTGGTAGGTACTCGCCTGTTTCTTGCAAATGAAATGTTACTTGATCCTAGAGGAAAAAGTTTCAATGAAATGCGTTCATACGCAGAATCTGCGTTCTCAAATCTGTATGATGTTCATAATGGTGGCACTTTTGAACAAGACAAGGCTACTTGGACTGAAGATTTGATGTATAATGTCAAGAATGATCTTGACTCTAATTTCTCTCGCGAACGTCTTGATTTCTATTATAATTTAACAAAGGAAGTATTAAAAGATAAGGCTGCTAATCTTGATGCTGGTGACATAAAGTTGGCTCAACATCAATCAAATGCTTCTACGAATCAGGAAGGACATATTTATCCATCTGATTCAAAGAAGAAGCTTCACGCAGGTATAACGATTGGTGGAGCGGCTGTTACAATAGCAGGACTGTTAATTGAAAAGACAGTCGTAGCTTATACGGTATCATCGTTAGGTATCATCGGTATGGCTGTTGGTGGTTATTTACTCTATAACGATAGGAAAAAATGAGTTTATGGAAGAATTGGGGTGAAGAATTTAAAGGAAAAAGTTTAAGCCCTGAAAGTGAGAAGCAATCCGTAGAGGAGGTAAATCCTGCTCCACAACAACAAACACAACCCATAGAAGAGCCAAAGCCTGTACGTATGCCATACAAAGAGATAGCTCGTACAGAATCTTCTACAAACATTAAAGGATATGAGATTAACGCAAGTCATGCATTGTCACTTGTTGATGATGTGGTATTAAAAAACTATCTTACAAGATTGTCAAGCTTGGAGATCGTATCTTTGGATAGCGATATATCATTAAATGATACGATCATCTTTAAAGTAAATAAGATGGTGTATGAAAAGGATGAGTATGCTACAGATAAGTTCATAAGCATCGTAAGCGCAATGACCTACACAAAGGGTTCTGTGTTTATGATAGTTGATGGACATAAGGATCATACTGATTTCTATCTTGGTGTAAAATGTGAAGATCCTGAAAGAACTACAAATTCTGTTGCAGAAACTTTTATGAACGCTATGATAGGACAATTTCCTGGCGCTCAACTTTCCGATTTGTCAATTAAACGACCAGGTGCAGAACGCTCAGAACAGGAACACTTGATCCATAAAATGACTGAGGCAACTACCATAAGTATGTGCTCAGGTATTCCTGCGCAGAAAAATAGCAAAGGCGAATATACAAATGCCACATTCATTCAAGGCATTGAAAAGTTTGCTATTGCGATGCAGGGCAAGGAATACACGGCTGTTATTTTGGCATCAAGTATAAGCCAAGACAAAGTTACAGATATACGTTTCCAATATGAAACCATCAGCAGCGCTTTGTCTATATACGAGTCACAGCAACTTAACTTTACAAGTAACGAATCTTTGTCAACATCAATTTCTAATACGATTGGCGAATCAATCACTCATGGTCTAAGTCATACAGAGGGCAGGTCATTCAATCATACATATACGACCTCACACACAACAGGAAGTTCTAAGAGCCAAACAAGGAGTAAATCAGATACAAAAGGCAAAAATATATCTGTTGGTATTTCGTTCATCCTTTCTGCTAATGCAGGCACAAGCAAATCAAAAACGAAAAGTAAATCCGACACACATTCTACCAACCAAAGTGAAACATATTCAAATAGTTTTACAAATGGAAGTAGTCAAAGCTATACTACATCAGAATCTCAAACAAAGAACACTAGCGAGACTTTTGGTAAAAACAATACACAGGGAACATCACGTTCATTGACTGTTAATGTAAAGGATAAGCACATTCAGGAAATTCTTAAAAAGATTGACAAGCAATTAGAACGTATATCTGTGTGTGAAAGTAGTGGACTTTGGGCTGCAAATGCATACTTTTTGTCTTATGAAACAAATCGTGCAATAGCTGAAACAGGAGCAACAATTTTCCGTTCTATAATGCAGGGAGAACAATCAGGAGTAGAGTTTTCTGCAATAAATACGTGGTATAATGATCAACCGGCATTTTTGTCTTTGAGCAAATATGTATGTGGACTTACACACCCACAATTTGTCTATTCTAATTCAATATCAGAACAGTCTATGGTGCTCACACCTACTACAATGCTTAGTAGTAAGGAGGTAGCAATTATAATAGGACTTCCTCGAAAAAGTGTACCAGGTTTTCCTGTAGTAGAACATGTAACATTGGGCAAAGAGGTCGTGAAGTTGAATAATTACGAAAATTGTAAATCATTTGAACTTGGATGTATTTTTGATCAAGGTATTGACATGCCAAACAACAAAGTTCTTCTAGATGTAAAAAGTCTCACACAGCATGTGTTTGTCACAGGTTCTACTGGATGTGGAAAAAGTGAAACTGTTTACAAATTAATTGATAGTGTTAGAAAAGCGAATGCTAAGTTCTTGATTATCGAACCTGCGAAGGGAGAATATAAGAACGTATTTGGTACTGAGCATATTTTTGGAACGAACCCTCTTATATCAAATTTGTTAAGAATTAATCCATTTAAGTTTACCCAAGGGGTTCATGTTCTTGAACATGCAGACAGGTTAATAGAAATATTCAATGTTTGCTGGCCAATGTACGCAGCCATGCCTGCTGTACTTAAGGAAGCGGTACTCAATTCATATGAAGATTGCGGCTGGGATTTAATAAAATCCAAAAACAAATATTCTGAAAATATTTTCCCAACATTCTCGGATTTAATTTGGGAGTTAGAAATGGTAATTGAGGCATCATCATATTCTGAAGAGGTTAAAAGTAACTACAAAGGTTCTTTAGTTACTCGTGTCAAATCATTAGCAAATGGTATCAACGGTGAAATTTTCTCTAGTAAAGAAATTGGTGATGATATTTTATTTGACGAAAATGTAATTGTTGATCTGAGCAGAATCGGTTCACAGGAAACTAAAGCTCTCATCATGGGTGTTTTAATCATGCGCCTTAATGAATACAGAGCTAATAGCAGAATCGAAGCAAACAGCGATTTACGACATGTTACAATTCTAGAAGAAGCTCATAACATTCTCAAACGCTGTTCTCAGGAACAAAGTATGGAAGGTAGCAATATTGCAGGAAAATCCGTTGAGATGATTTCAAATGCCATTGCTGAAATGAGAACTTATGGCGAAGGATTCATAATTGTTGACCAATCTCCTGGTGCTGTTGATATTTCTGCAATACGGAATACGAACACCAAGATTATAATGAGATTACCAGAAGACTCAGATCGAAAGATAGCAGGAAAGTCTGCGGCAATGAAGGATAACCAAGTTGATGAGATAGCTAAGCTACCTACAGGTGTTGCCGTCGTTTACCAAAATGATTGGGAAGATCCGGTTCTTTGTCATATAAACATGTATAAAGGTGAAAGACTTAAATATGTATTCATGGAAGATGTAGAGGAACCAACAAATGACCAACCAGTTATTAGGGAAATACTCCGATTTATGATGAAGGAAAAGGTTGAACAGCCACAACTTGATATTAAAGAATCTATTTCAAAGATAAAAAAAGGTCTCTCTTCAACCAATCTGCCAACATATGTAAAGCTTAACATATTCGCAGCAATACAAGAATTTGAAGAGACTGGTACTGCAAGCATCTGGAAAAACAAAGAATACGAGAAATTTTCTTGGGTTATCTCGGGTATATTTAGAATCAAGCAAGAAATTCTCAAACTTACTAAACGAGCTAGAGATTTCGACGAGCTTACAGATGGATTAAAAAAGATTATCAATGAAAAAGTTGAATCAATCCCTTCAGAATTAGAGTTATCTTTATGCCAGAGTTTGATGCGTGACTATTCTATTGGCGATGAAAATCGACTAAAGATATACAATGCTTGGCTACAAAAAACTAAGAATAAAATAATATAAAATATTTTTTCCCTATAAGATGGGGAGACTAAATAAAAACACTATGTTAGAATTGGAAGCACTTTCAAAAGAGATAAGCAGTTCTACATTGTTAGAACAAGCAAATTCCTTACCAGAAATACCTGAGGCCGAACTGAATTCTCCCATCGAAACTGAAGGATTAGATTTAAAAAAACAGACACAGGGACTTCAAGGGCAAGAAATTACTTCTTTGGACGAACTTAATAGCCCAATTGAGGGCAAGGAATCTTCTGAAGAGTCAGGTTTGTCTTTGGAAGAAAAAGTTCTTTTACAAGAAGAAACCGGATGGTCTGATGAAATCATAGATTCAATCAAAACTTCAAAAGAAGCTGATGTTTATAAAGACGCAGGGTTGAGAGATGTTAATGGAAATTTAGAACGTACCGATATTGATTGGAATGCAAAAATTCCACAAGACAAAATAGATCGAATGCGCTCTTTGTATGGTGATGAAGTTGCAGACCGATGGAGCGATAAGACGAATATGGATTTGATAAAAGATGGCAAAGCGCCATATGGTTCTGATGGAGAAAGAATAAATCTGCACCATATTGGCCAAAAGCCTAATAGTCCTCTCGCAGAATTGACAGACACTGAACACAAAACTAATGATGGAATTTTGCATGATAAGACAAAAGCCTCAGAAATAGAACGTCCAGTGTTTAGAAAAGAACGTGAAGCATATTGGCGAAATAGGTATAACGAATTAAATAAAAATTAATTATGGCTACATTTTTATTGACTGCAAAAAGTAATATGTTTCTTAGTCAAGGAAACGTCATTACTAAAGGCTCTATATTTGAAGTAAATGTCAATAAATTTGATGTAAACAAGTCAAATGTATTGATAAATTCAGAAAGCAGAGCAAGTATTATGCGTCAACTTGCCAACAAAGACATCGACCTTGTTGCTAATAGAAAGGAATACTTCCTTAATAGAGGCTATTTCCAAGTTGAAGAACGAAGAAACGTATTAGCAAATGGGCGTTTTTGACCTTTTACATCTGAAATACATGACATCATGTTTCCTTTATTGGAAAGGACAAATCTTGCTGTTCTTTCCTATAAAGGAAACATGAGACATGGCTGTATTTCTATTGTTGAGCAATTTAATGAAATGGAAATGTTTGAATAATACGCAGATTCTGTACTTGAAGATATAATGTGGATAGCAACATTCTTTTATGATGAATTAGGCATAACAATGGAAATTGATACTAAATTTCGTTTTGTGCCTATGCCATATTCGATGCAAGAAGCGACCCATCGACAAATTCTATTGAACTCAATATTAACTTCCTTGAAAATCCAGACAGCTCTACGTGAGTTTAGGATAAGAAATATTAAAAAAATTGAAGTTATAGGGTATTCTCCTTATGTACAGACAATGGTTCCATTGCTTATTTTCGAAAAAACAATATGCATCAAGCGCCGAGCATAGATTCATTATAAAATTGTGTACAGGCCTGTGCCATGAATGAACCAGGTTGGCCTTATTCTTCAACAGTTCGTTTATACATTCTGTTACATACCTTTTTCTCAGCATAATCTTGTCCCACATAGGCATAAGTTTATTCTT
>OLIT01001133.1_pt1 | contig 24062 bp, 18 predicted proteins | sample 1601341 | NCBI WGS metagenome assembly OLIT01 (sample SAMEA2452121, study PRJEB22498) | human gut metagenome | biome: human feces; feature: human gut; material: feces | place: Australia | collected 2012
CGACCAGAGGGCTTTGCGATCGCCCTCTGGACTGCTTCGCATCCCCATCTAAGTTACTTGATTTTTAGCGCAGCTTTTTAGTTAGTGTGCCTTTTGTTCCTTTAGAAAAGAATTTGGGAACACCAAAAATGAAAGTTGCAATACAAGCCCAGTAACATGGGAGTGACCGCGCCGAAGGTTTCCAAAGGGCGATCGGAAAGCCCTTTGGTGCGCCCGCAGGCGCATCCCCCTGTAACAATCCAAATCAAGAAACATAAAAGTCACAAAAGCGAAGGCAGCCTGAGGGCAATCGCCATGCCCCTCAGAACATACAGACCTGACTGGTTTCGCTCAAACCCTCCAGCGAACCGTGCGTCCGCAGCAGCTCAATGACCGCGCTGGAAATGCGTGTGCGCTCCTTCAAGTCCTCCACCGACATGAACGGGCCGCGTTCGCGCTCACGCACGATGTTGATGGCAGCCGATTCGCCAAGTCCGCCCAAGGACGTGAACGGACACCGCAGCCCCGTTTCGCCCTCCATCTTGAATTTCTTCAGGTCGCTCTTGTACAGGTCGCACGGCAGGAACTTGAAGCCGCGCATGTTCATCTCCAGCACCAGTTCAAGGCTCGTCACGGCTTCCTTGTCCTTCGCGGACGCCTTCGGGTCAGCCTTAATCTGCTTGATTTTCTCGCGAATCGTCGCGGGGTCAATCAGCATCGTCATCGCGTCGAAGCCGTCGCCGCGCACGGTGAAGTACGCACAATAATATGCCAGCGGACGATGCACCTTATACCACGCCACGCGCAGCGCCATCGTCACATACGCCACGGCGTGCCCCTTGGGGAACATGTACTTGATTTTCTTGCACGAATCCATGAACCACTGCGGAACGTGCTGCTCAATCATCGCCTGTTCCATTTCAGGCTTCAGGCCGCGCCCTTTGCGGACGCTCTCCATCGTCGTGAATGCCATCTTCGGCGCAACGCCCTTGTCAATCAGGTAGTTCATGATGTCGTCACGGCAGCAGACGCACTCGCTCAATTTCGCCGTACCGTTTGCAATCAGCTCCTGCGCGTTGCCCAGCCACACGTCCGTGCCGTGGGACAGGCCGGAAATGCGCAGCAGTTCCTCCATCGTCGTCGGCTTCGTTTCGTCGAGCATCCCGCGCACGAACGATGTGCCGAATTCCGGCACGCCGAACGTACCCGTCAGGCAGCCGATATCCTCCGGCGTCACGCCCAGCGCCTTGGGCGACGAAAACAGGCTTCGCACGTCCGGGTCATCCAGCGGAACATCCTTGTAGCCGATGCCCGTCAATTCCTCCAGCATGTGCAAAACCGTCGGGTCGTCGTGACCGAGGCAGTCCAGCTTGACCAGAATGTCGTGCATGGAGTTGAAGTCAAAGTGGGTGGTGGTAAAGTCGGAATTGAGGTCATCAGCAGGGTGCTGCACGGCGGTGAACTGGTAGATTTCGTATTCCTTCGGCACGACGACCATGCCGCCGGGGTGCTGCCCCGTCGTCTTTTTCACGCCCTCGCAGCCCGCCGCCAGACGCTCCTTCTCCGTGTTGCCGACTTGCAATCCGCGCTCCTCGAAGTACTTCGACACATAGCCATATGCCGTTTTTTCCGCCAGACCCGTAATCGTGCCCGCGCGGAAAACGTGGTCATGCCCGAACAGCTCCTCGACGTTATGGAACGCGCGGTTTTGATATTCGCCGGAGAAGTTTAGGTCAATATCAGGCACCTTGTCGCCCTCAAAGCCGAGGAACACCTCGAACGGGATGTCGAAGCCGTCCTTCACGAGCTTCTGACCGCAGATTGGGCAGTCCTTGTCCGGCAGGTCAACGCCGACTTTGTATTGGCTCTTGTCCACGTCGAAAAAGCCCTTGCGGCAATGGGTGCAGCGGTAATGCGGCGGAAGCGCGTTGACCTCCGTGATGCCGCACATACGCGCCACGAGGCTCGAACCGACCGAACCGCGGCTGCCGACAAGATACCCGTCCGCGTTGGACTTGCTGACCAGCCGCTGGGCAATGTTGTACAGCGTCGCGAAGCCATAGCCGATGATGGATTTTAACTCCTTGTTCAGCCGGTTCACGACGATTTCGGGCAGCTCATCGCCGTAGAGTTCCTTCGCCGTGCCCCACGTCATATTCTGAATATTGTCCGCCGCGTCCTCCCAGAATGGCTGGAAGGTGTCCTCGCCCTTGGGGTGCTTAGGGAACAATTGCAACTTGTCAACCTGATCCGCAATCTTCCGCGGATTGTCGATGACGACCTCGTGGCACTTTTCCGCGCCAAGGTAGGCAAATTCCTCCAGCATCTCGTTCGTCGTCTTGAAGTACAGCGGCGGCTGCATGTCGGCATCATCGTAGCCCATGCCCGCCTGAATGATGGAGCGGTTGATGGCGTTGTGCGGGTCAAGGAAGTGCACATCCCCCGTCGCGACGACCGGCTTGCCCAGCTCGTCGCCCAGCTGGACGATTTTGCGGTTGATGTCCCGCAGCGCCTCGTCGTCCGCCACGCGCCCCTCGCGCACCAGAAACGCGTTGTTGCCCACGGGCTGGATTTCCAGATAGTCATACCACGACGCGATTTCCTTGATTTTCTCCCACGGCTCATTTTCCAGCACCGCGCGGTAGAGTTCGCCCGCCTCGCACGCGCTGCCGATAATCAGCCCTTCGCGGTAGCGGTCAATCATGAAGCGCGGCATGTGCGGGCGGCGGCGGAAGTAGTCCAGATGCCCGATGGACACCAGTCGGTTGAGGTTGACCAGCCCCTCCTGACTTTTCACCAGCAGAATGACATGGTAGCTTTCGCCGATGGCGCCGCCTTTGAGCGTGTTCAGGTCGCTGAGTTTGGTGAACCCGTGCTCTTCCTTGGCGATTTTGAACATCTTCGCCAGACAGTACGCCGTCGCGGTTGCGTCGTGGACGGCGCGGTGGGCGTTTTTGAGGCTCACGCTCAGCGCCTTGCAGACGCTCTTCAATTTGAACGACTTCAGTTCCGGCAGCAGCTTGCGCGACAGGGACAGGGTATCCAGAATCGGCGCGTTGAACTCGCGCCCCAGCCGGCGCAGCTCCGCTTTGAGCAGCTTGCCGTCAAACGCGGCGTTGTGGGCGGCAATCGCGGCATCGCCGATGAAATCCATCAGCTTCGGGATAGCGGTCTCCGCCGTTTCCTTATCCGCCAGCATCATGTCCGTAATGCCTGTGATTTCGGTGATTTTCGGCCGCAGGGGAATTTTCGGGTTCACCAGAATCGACAGCGTATCCACCAGCGTGCCGCCGGTCATTTTCACCGCGCCGATTTCAATCACGCGGTCTTTCAGCGTGTCCAGCCCGGTGGATTCAAAGTCCAGTACGACGATGGTATCATCAATCGAGCGGTCGTCTTCATCGGTGACGACCTGCGTTTCGTCGATAAGGTAGCCCTCACAGCCCGGAATCAGCTTAATCGGCTGCTTTTTGACGGCATTGAACGCCGCCGGGAACGCCTGCACCACGCCGTGGTCGGTAATCGCGACGGCGGGATGCCCCCACTCGATGGCGCGCTTGATGAGGTCGCCCGCGGGGGTCAGCGCGTCCATGGTGGACATGTTGGTGTGCATGTGCAGCTCGATGCGCTTTTCTTCCGCCGTGTCCTCGCGCCTGATGCGCTCCATCGGCACCATATCGCGGATGGAAATCGACAATTCGTGCGCGAAGTTATCGTACATGCACTCGCCGCGCACCTTGACGTTCAGCCCCACCTTGATTTGGTTGACCTTGTCCATCACCGCCTGACGTTCCTCGTCGGTAATCGGCGGCGGCGGCGCGTCGTCGTCCTTCTTCTTGCCGAAGGGCAGGCGGCGGTAGCGCATGAACGCCTTGCAGAGGATGGAGGACGTGTAGTCGGTGATGGCAAAGGTGACGAGCAGCAGTTCGCCGCCCTTGAGTTCCTTCGTTTCCAGCTTGAAAATGTCGCCCTGCACGACGACCAGCCCCGCGTCGCTTGCCAGCTCCTTCATTTCCATCGGCGGATCGGCAATCGCGCGCCCCATAATCGGCTTGCCGATGGCGTGGTCGGTCATCACGGGCAGCATCGGGTCGCGCTCCGGCGTTGTCTGCTCCGGCTTCTTCTCGCGCGGCGCGGACGGCTTGCGCTCCTTGTGCTCCTTCGCGGGCTTGGCGTCCCCCTGCGTCATCGCGGCGATTTGCTCCGGCGTGTAGGTGACGGTCTGCTCGCGCAGCCGCTCTTCGCGGATTTCCGCCAGCCGCTTCTCCTGATCGCCCGCGACGGTCAGTTCCACCATCACCTCGGCGGAAAAAATGTCCTTCACCGCCTGCGACAGGCGCGCCGCGACGTTCTGCCGCCCCATGTACTCCAGGCTGAACGCGTCGGGGAAGGTCAGCGTGATGCGCTTGCCGTCGCACCGCCAGTCGATTTGGCTCATCCAGCTTGCGGACGCGGGATAATTGCGGCGCAGGAAGTCGGTCAGCACCTGCTTATACGCGCTGATGTTCTCCAGAAAATCGTCCTTCAGTCCCGGCGAGACGACGCGCAGCGCCAGCGGCTTTTGCGGGAAAACGCGCCGCAGAAGCGCTTCCAGCTTCAGGAACGATGCTTCCTCCACCAGCACATTTGACTCAAACGTGATGTACACCTTGCCCTGCAACTGCACATACACCACGCGCGGCGCATGGAGCTGCCCCTTGAGCTGCGGCAGCGCTGCATACACCTGCGCGAGCAATTCATCGTAACTCATGCTTTCCTCCTTCCCCTTAAAGACGAACGAGCCAAGGGGGGGACTTCGTCCCATCTCATCTCCCCCTTGACCCCACCAGAGGGTCATTGACCCTCTGGACTCCCTTTCGCGCGATTTAGTTGTGCGCGATTCCATGCTGTGTCCGCGTGTTTATCCGACCTCATCCGTCGCTGCGGCGACACCTTCCCCATAGGGGAAGGCAGGGATGGCTACGCGCGCCCAAAACCTTTCCCTTTGGGGAATGTGGCTGAGCGAAGCGAAGTCGGATGAGGTCGTCCCCGCTTTTCCGCCGGAAAAAGCGTCATTTCCCCGCTTTTTCCGCCGCAATCTTCCTTGCCAGTTCAATCAGGCGGTCAGCCAAATTCTCCTCGACCACCATCGGCTCCTGTCCCTTGACGAACAGTACGCCGCCGCGCTTGCCGCCCGCCATGCCAATGTCCGCTTCGCGCGCTTCGCCGGGGCCGTTCACCACGCAGCCCATCACCGCCACCTTCAGCGGCACTTGAATATCCGAAAGCTCCTTCTCCACGCGCGCGGCAATGCCCGCCACGTCGATGCACGTCCGCCCGCACGTCGGGCAGGACACCAGCTGCACGCCGTGCGTCCGCAGGTTCAGCGCGCGCAGGATGTCCCACGCTGCCTTTGCTTCCGGCACGGGGTCGCCCGTCAGGCTGACGCGAATCGTGTTGCCGATGCCCTCCGCCAGCAGCGCGCCGATGCCAATTGCGCTCTTGATTGTCCCCTGCCCCGGCAGACCCGCCTCGGTCACGCCGACGTGCAGCGGATAATCGCAGCGCTTCGCCGCCAGCTCATAGGCGGCAATCGTCAGGCGCACATCCGACGCCTTCATGGACAGCACAATGTCCTCGAAGCCGACTTTCTCCAGCATCCGCGCGTGATTCAGTGCGCTTTCCACCAGCCCCTCGGCGCACGGCTGCCCGTACTTCGCCAGAATATCCTTCTCAATCGACCCGGTGTTCACGCCGATGCGAATCGGGATGTGGTGCGCCTTTGCCGCCGCCGCCAGTTCCCGAACGTGCGCTTCGCCGCCGATGTTGCCGGGATTGATGCGCAGCTTGTGGATGCCGTTTTCCGCCGCGGCAATGGCAAGTCGGTGGTTGAAGTGGATATCCGCCACCAGCGGCACGGGCGAACCGTCCACCAGCGTGCGGACGGCGCGGGCGCAATCCTCGTCGTACACGCTGACGCGCACGATGTCGCAGCCCGCTTTCGCCAAGGCGCGAATCTGCCCAAGCGTTGCCTGTGCATCGCGCGTGTCGGTGTTCGTCATGGACTGCACCCAGACCGGGTTGTGTCCGCCCAGCGTCAAGTCGCCGACGCGAACCATTCTCGTTTCGTACATATTATTCACCTCAGTGTCCCATCAGGGTCCAAACGTCCTTAAATACCAGCAGAATCATCAGCCCGAAGAGCAGCGCCATGCCAATCAGGTTGACGATGGCTTCCTTCTTCTGCGGCAGCGGCTTGCGGCGGATGGCTTCCACCAGCAGGAACAGGAACCGCGCGCCGTCCAGCCCCGGAATCGGCAGCAGGTTCATGATGCCCAGGTTGATGGAGATGACGACCAGCGCGTTGATGAACGCCGCGAAGCCGTAGGTGCTGACCTGCTCACTGACCGCCGCGACTGTGCCGACGAGGCCGCCGACTTCATTCAGCCTCGCGCCCGTCGTGACCATATCGCGCAGCGCCTGCCCGATGATTGTCGCGGCGTTGACGCACACGTTCCAGCTGTCCCGCACGGCTTCCCCGAACGACACGGGCAGCATCTCGCCCGACGCAACCGCGCTGACGTGGATGCCCATGCGGTAGCGCCCGGTTTCCATATCATAGAACGGGGTGAGGGTGATTTCGGTGCGCTCACCGTCGCGGCGGATGCCCAGCACCATCGCGTCGCCCTGCGAGGCGTTAATCAGCTCCGTCAGCGACTGCGACGCGTTTTCGGGATTCGGCGCTGTGCCGTTGACGTCAAGGATAATATCGCCCGCCTGAAGCCCCGCGGTGTACGCTGGGCCGCCCTGCTCCACGTCCGCGACGAGGGCTTCCGTGCCCGTCACGCCGCCAATCCAGAAGTACAGCACCAGCACCACCAGCGGCAGCAGGAAGTTCATGCCCGGCCCCATCAGCACCGACAGCATCCGCTTCCAAACCGGCTGCTTGCCGAACGCACGCGGGTCGTTCGTGGCTTTGCCCTCCACGTCGTCCTCGCCGTAGAATGCGCAGTACCCGCCCAGCGGGATGCACCGCAGCGCGAACTTCGTCCCGGACTTTCCCGTCCATCCGACGATTTTCGGCCCGAAGCCAATCGCGAACTCCATGACCTCTATCCCCGTCATGCGCGCGAAAATGTAATGCCCAAATTCATGCACCGTAATCAGGATTCCCAGCAGCAGCAGCGCCACCAGCACCGAAACAACTGTCATAGCTTTCCTTTCTTAGAAGGGAGAGACGCAAGGGGCTTCGCCCCTTGACCCCACAAGGGAGTTCCTCCCTTGACCCTTTCGCGCGATTGAGTTGAGCGCTCTTTCATGCTATATGCGCGTGTTTATCCACAGGATAACCACACTATTCCCGTCTCCGATAGCTACGGACAAGCAAAGTATGAAAAACCCCAAAAGTGGCGGCGCCGAAGGTTTCCAAAGGGCGATCGGAAAGCCCTTTGGTCGCCTCCGCAGAGGCGAAACCCCTGCAACAAAATCAATCGACTAACATAAGAAGAAGCCCTCAATCGCAGAAGCGAATCTTCTTTCAATTGCTGAAAACTCACTTGAGCTTTTCAGCAATTTCTTTCGCCCTGCGGCGCGCTTCCAAATCCGCATGGAAAATATCATCCAGCGTATCCGCCGGCATCGCTCCGCACGCTTCCAGCGTCCCCTCGACAATGCGGCTGATCGCCCCAAACGGAATCTCGTCCCGCAGGAACGCCGCCACCGCCATCTCGTTCGCGCCGTTCAAAATCGTGCACGCCGCGCCGCCCGCGTTCAGGCACTCCCCCGCCAGCCGAAGCGCCGGGAAGCGCACCGGGTCGCCGGGTTCAAACGTCAGCGTGCCGATGGAGAACAAGTCCAGCGGCTTGCTGCCCGTCGGAATGCGCCGCGGGTACGTCATCGCATACGCAATCGGCACGCGCATATCCGGCACGCCCAGCTGCGCCAGCACCGCGCCGTCCGCAAACTCCACCGCCGAATGCACGATGCTCTGCGGATGCACCACCACCTGAATCTTCTCCGGCGGCATGTCGAACAGCCAGTGCGCCTCGATAATCTCCAGCGCCTTGTTGAACATGCTCGCCGAGTCGATGGTGATTTTCGCGCCCATTGACCAGTTCGGGTGCTTGAGCGCCTGCGCGCGCGTCGCGTTCTGCATCTGTTCGCGCGTCCATGTGCGGAACGGCCCGCCGGACGCGGTCAGCAGCAAACGCACGGGCTGATTACCCCCTGCACCCTGCAAGCACTGGAAAATGGCGGAATGTTCGCTGTCCACGGGCAAAATCGGCTTGCCGATGCGCTTCGCCGCGTCCATCACCAAGTGGCCGCCCGTCACCAGCGCTTCCTTGTTCGCCAGCAGCACCTGCCGTTTCGCCCCCAGCGCGTCCATCACGCTTTGCAGCCCGGCAATGCCGACCACGCTGACGAGCACCATGTCCGCCGGGACTTCCGCCGCCGCAACGCGCAGTGCCTCTTCGCCCATGACCCAGCGGCAGAAGCGCACATCCTCCGGGATTTCGCTCATCGGGATGGGTTCGGTCAGACCCGCGACTTCCGGCCGGAACTCCCGCACCTGCTCGAACAGCTTCTCCCGGCTGCTCCGTGCCGTCAGCGCGACGACGCGGAACTCCTCCGGATGCAGGCGCACAAGTTCCAGCGCCTGTGTGCCAATCGACCCCGTAGAGCCCAGAATGGCGATGGTTTGCATGTCGATTCGCCCTCCTACATCAGTAACGGACTTGGGGCGCTGCCCCGAACCCTGCCAGAGGCGCTGCCTCTGGACTCCGCAAGGGAGTTCCTCCCTTGACCCTCTTTCGCGATTGAATTGGTCGCTTCTGCTTACAGCTTCCGCGTGTTAAGCCTTAGATGCCCGCCATCAGGCGATAGCACAGCATCAGCACCGCCATGAACAGCACGCTGTCCAGGCGGTCGAGCATTCCGCCATGACCCGGAAACAGGTTCGAGAAGTCCTTCATCCCGCAATGGCGCTTGACCAGCGAGAAGAACAAATCGCCCATTTCCCCGACAACGCCGCCCAGAATGCCCAAAATCAGGTACACATACCACGCGGGCAGCAGCGGACGCGCATCCCCCGCCACGAGGTATGCCACAACGCCAATCAAAATCGACGTGAGCAGCGCGCCGACTACGCCGCCAATCGCGCCGGAAATCGTCTTGTTCGGGCTGACGGTGGGGCAGAGCTTCGGCCCCTTGACCGCCTTGCCGACCCACATTGCAAACGCGTCTGCCATGCAGGGAATGCCAATCATGAGTGTTATCAGGGTGACTTGCAGCGCTTTCGGCTCAATGTGCGTGAACGAAATCGCGCTCATGCCGGGCAGGGCAACCGTCAGCATCGGCAGCATACTCAGCACGGCATCATCCAGCTTCGGTTCGGAGCGGAAAATGACGCAGATCATCGTCATCAGGCAGATGGACATAATGACCGGCAGAATCATTTTCGTGCCGATAAGCAGCGTCAGCGGAATTGAGACAATCATGCCGACCCACGTCGGCCACGCGACAGGGCGGTGTCCCGCCTGTGCGAGCGCGTGAAACTCTTCCTGCACGCCGAAGCAAATCAGCACCAGCACGATCAGCGCCATGACCCAGCCGCCCACCGCAATCATCAGCGCTGCGCCGGCGGCCATAATCAGTCCCACGATCGTCTTTTGCCTCATGGTTCTTTCCCCCTCATGTTTTCCTTGAACTTCCTTGAAATCTGATGATAGCATACGCCTATGAATGCAATATGAACACTTTTCCGCCAAATGTTCAGCATTTACGAAAGGCGTTTGCCGAACCGCCGCTCACGGCCGCCGAACGCAGCAAGCGCTTCGTCGTAATCCGCGACCGTGAAATCAGGCCACAGCACCGTCGGGAACTCAAATTCCGCGTAGGCACACTGCCAGAGCAGGAAGTTGCTCAGGCGCATTTCCCCACTCGTGCGAATCATCAAATCCACGTCCGGCTGACCGGCGGTATACAGGCGCTGCGCGACCGTCTCTTCGCTGATTTCATCCGGATTCAGCCGCCCCTGCGCCGCTTCCTGCGCCATCAGCCGCGCCGCGCGGGTCAGCTCCGCTCGTCCGCCGTAGTTGAGCGCGATATTCAGGTGCAGCCCGGTGTTTTTCGCTGTCCGTCGCTCCGCCTCTATCAGCGTGTCGCGCTGCTTTTCCGGCAGCGCCGCCTTGTCGCCCAGAATCAGGATACGGACATTCTTCTCGTCCAATTCATCAATTTCGGACGCAAAGAAATCCAAAATCAGCTGCATCAGCGCGCCGACTTCCTCCTTCGAGCGCTTCCAATTCTCCGTCGAGAAGGCGTAGATGCTCAGCGCCTCAATCTTCAGGTCGTCGGTATGGCGGATGATTTCGCGCAGGGTTTCCGTTCCCTGCCGATGCCCCATCGCCACGTTCAGCCGATGCTGTTTCGCCCAGCGGCCGTTGCCATCCATGATGATGGCGACGTGGCGAGGCAGCTTCTGGAAGTCCTCGCGGGTCATTTTGCGGTGATGATGATGCGCATGATGCCCCGAAAGTTTCCGGAACCATTGCGACACGCGGTTTGCCATGATTTTCTCCTTGTCTAATCCTATTTCCAAATGAGAATGCACGAGCAGATGGCGCAGGTGAATCTGGGAATAGGATACTAATCCTATTTCGAGATGAGAATGCGCCAAGATGCGCCGCGAATTTTTCATTCTGGCTAACGTGAATGAAACGCAGCGTAGCAGCGCTACGCTAAGTGGAATGAACGGACGCCAGAAGGGAAAAGGCGCAAGCAGCTGGCGCAGGTGAATCTGGAAATAGGATACTAAAAAGGAAATGCGCAGACTTCCGCCGGGAAGGCCGCGCATCGCCTTGATTTCATTGCACTACGGGGGACAGTTCGTCCTCAAAGCGGCTGACCGTCAGGACGCCTTCTTTTGCGCGGATGACCCGAATCGTCCCCTGCTCACGCCCTTTCGGCGGCAGCGTCATCACGATTTCCGGCTCTACGCCCTGCGCCCTGCATTCCGCCAATGCGTCCTCAAGGCGCATCCCCAGCACATTCGGCATGTTCACCATCGAGGGATTAGACCTCCATGATTTCCTTTTCCTTCGCCGCGCAAATGCCGTCAATGTCCTTGATCGCCTTGTCGGTAATCTTCTGGGCATCGTCCTCTGCCTTGCGCTGCTCGTCCTCGGTGATGAGGGAATCCTTCTTGAGCTTCTTAATCTGTTCCACGGCGTCGCGGCGGATGGAGCGCACAGCCACCTTCGCACCCTCGGCGCTCTTGCGCGCCATCTTCGTCAGTTCCTTGCGGCGCTCTTCGTTCAAATCCGGGAAAACCAGACGAACCACTTCGCCGTCGTTGGTCGGGTTCAGCCCCAAATCGCTCTTCTGAATCGCCTTCTCAATCGCGGAAATCATCTTCTTTTCCCACGGCTTGATGACGATCATGCGCGCTTCCGGCACGTTGATGTTGCCAATCTGCGGCAGGGGCGTGGGCGTGCCGTAGTAATCCACCATGATGCGGTCCAGCAGGCGCGGATTCGCACGGCCCGCGCGCAGGCTCGTCATTTCGTTCTGATACACGGCGACGCTCTTGGACATCTTCTCCTTGGAAGCATCCAGAATTTCCTTCACAGTCATGTTTCATAACCTCCTTTTTTCGGGGGACAAATTCCATTTCTATTGTACTGTTTTTTCTCTCAAAAGGCAAGTGCTTTTTTCAAGGGAGTTCCTCCCTTGACCCTTCCGCGCGATTGAGTTGGTCGCACTCTCATGCAGTTTCCGCGTGTTTATCCAAGAATGGGGAGACGCAGGGGGCGTTGCCCCTTAAACCCCACCAGAGGCTCTGCCTCTGGACTCCGCGAAGGGTCTTCGACCCTCTCGACACCCTTTTCGCGATTGAGTTGGTCAGACTCTCATACAGTTTCCGCGTGTTTATCCGCGAAAATAGTTACAATTACCAAACTGTAACATGGGAGTGCAGCCGAAGGAGTCCAGAGGGCGATCGGAAAGCCCTCTGGAAGCCGGTCAAAAGCCCACTATGCCAATGAAATCAACTATGCCAAAAGCGTTGGTTCATCCGCTTAGGGATGAACGAAAGTCCCCATATCGCTGCCTTCCAGCACCGAAATCAAATTCTCCGGCACATCCAGCCCAAACACGCGCACCATCGGCACATGATTCTCCGCGCACAGCGCAAACGCCGCCGCATCCATCACCTTCAAGCCCTTCCGCAGCGCCTCCTGATAGGTAATGTCCTTAATCAGCGTTGCGTTCGGGTCTTTGTGCGGGTCAGCGGTGTACACACCGTCGATGTTCTTCGCCATCAGGATGGCATCCACCTGCATTTCGATTGCCCGCAGCGCGACCGCCGTGTCAGTGGAGAAGAACGGATTGCCCGACCCTGCCGCGAACAGCACCACGCGCCCTTCGGACAGATAGCGCCGCGCGGTCATGGCGTTGAACGGCTCGCAGAAGCGGTTCATGTCCACGGCGGACATCACCACGGCATCCACGCCCGCCTGACGCAGCGCGTCCGCCATGCACAGGCAGTTGATAACCGTGCCGAGCATCCCCATCTGGTCAGCGGTAACGGCGTCCATGTTCGCCGCCGGGCCCTGACGGCCGCGCCAGATATTTCCCGCGCCGATGACAATGCCAATCTGCGTGCCCATATCCGCCATTTTGCGGATGACGGCGGCGGCACGATGCACCTGATCGAAATCAAACAGGTCATTGCCCGTTTTCAGCGCCTCGCCGGAGAGTTTGAGCAGTACACGTTTGTAGACAGCCATGAAATTTCCTCCTCAGTTGTCATCCCTCAAGCGGCAAAGGTCGCCGCATTCGGCATTTTTCCCACGTTCTATTTTACTCCTTCAAACGCTTTTTGGCAAGAGGGTGCAGGAAAACAAGGCAATAATGAATGCAGAAAATAGGATAGAAAAAAGGAAGACCGCAGGATTTCTCCCGCAGTCTCCCTGATATTTATGCGGATGGAGACGCAATTACGCCTTCTTCATCGCAGCGATTTCCGCCGCGAGGTCGTCCTTGCGCTTCTCGATGCCTTCGCCGCGCTCGAAGCGGACGTAGCGCACGATGTCCAGCGTGGTGCCAGCCGCCTTGGCGGTTTCGTTCATCAGAGAGGTGATGGTCTTGTCGCCATCCTTGACGAACTGCTGGTCAAGCAGGCACACTTCCTTGTAGTACTTTTCGATCTGACCCGCGACGATGCGGTCAACGATCTTTTCGGGCTTGCCGGATTCAATCGCCTTCGCGCGCTGAATTTCGGCTTCCTTCGCCAGCTTGTCGGCGTCCACTTCTTCGCGGCGGACAGCTTCCGGCTTGGCAGCCGCAATCTGCAGGCACACGTCGTGGGCAAATTCCTTCACGAGGTCGGAATTCTTGCCGACTTCATCGGTCGCAACTTCGACCATAACGCCGACCTTGCCGCCCATGTGGATGTAGGAAGACACAACGCCTTCGGTCTCATAGCGGGCGAAACGGCGGACGGTGATCTTCTCGCCGATGGCGACGGTCGCGTCAGAAACCATGTCTTCGATGGTCTTGGACTCGTCGTCAACGAACTTCTGCTTCATCAGCTCGTCGAGGTCAGCCGGGTTCGCCAGCGCGACGTGCTTCGCAACGGCGTTCGCGAAATTCTTGAAGTTGTCGGTGTTGGCAACGAAGTCGGTTTCGCAGTTGACTTCCACCAGCGCGCCGGTGCAGCCGCAGGGCGTCATGTACGCCACAACAGCGCCTTCCGCCGCGATACGGCCAGCCTTCTTGGCGGCCTGCGCAAGTCCCTTTTCGCGCAGCCAGTCAATGGCCTTGTCCATGTCGCCGTCGGATTCAACAAGCGCCTTCTTGCAGTCCATCATGCCCGCGTTGGTACGCTCGCGGAGCTCCTTGACCAGAGCAGCAGTGATATTCGCCATAAGGTTCATCCTCCAAATCTTTTTCGATGTTGAAACGGGTTTGCGAGGGATTACGCCTCGGTCTTTTCCACGGGCGCTTCTTCAGCGGACTGCTCGCCCTGCTTGCCTTCCAGCACAGCGTCAGCCATCTTGCCAGCGATCAGCTTGACCGCGCGGATGGCGTCGTCGTTGCCGGGGATGACGTAGTCGATTTCGTCCGGGTCGCAGTTGGTGTCAACGATCGCAACGATCGGGATGTTCAGGATGCGGGCTTCGGTCACAGCGATGTGTTCCTTGCGCGGGTCAACAACGAACAGCGCGCCGGGCAGCTTCTTCATCTCGCGGATGCCGCCGATGTTCTGCTCGAGCTTTTCGCGCTCCGCCTTCAGCTGGATGACTTCCTTCTTGGGCAGCAGGTCGAACTGACCGGACTGCTCCATCTTGTCGATGTCGTTCAGGCGGCGGATACGGGTCTGGATGGTGCGGAAGTTGGTCAGCATGCCGCCCAGCCAGCGGTTGTTGACATAGTACATGTTGCAGCGCTTCGCTTCGGACTCGATGGATTCCTGCGCCTGCTTCTTCGTGCCGACGAACAGGATCGTCTTGCCCTGCATGGCGGTGTCGCGGACAAACGCGTACGCTTCGTCGATCTTGCGGACGGTCTTCTGCAGGTCGATGATGTAGATGCCGTTGCGCTCGGTGAAGATGTACTGCGCCATCTTCGGGTTCCAGCGGCGGGTCTGATGACCAAAGTGGACGCCAGCTTCGAGGAGCTGCTTCATGGAAATGACTGCCATAGTTGTTTTCCTCCTTGTTTTTCGGGCTGCCTCGCTTGATTGCGGGCTATGCCTTCAACCACCCTCTGCCCCTTCGCGGCGACTCACTGCATCCACAGCACAAGGACCGCAGGACAAAGGTGCGTAGTCTTGCTGATTATACCACAAGTACGCCTGTTTTTCAACTGTTTTTTCAGTGGGTAGAGAAATTTTTTACGCAAAAGCAGCTTCAGTCTGCTGTCCAGCGTGCTTCAAAATCGGCAGCATTCATTTTCAAGCCGCTGCGAAGCTGTTCAAGCATTTGCTTGCCGACTGGCGTAAAGCGCAGAATGTTGAAATAGTTCTTCACGGCGCTGCGAATATCTTTCAGCGATGTTTTTGATTTTATCCAATTCTGTGGAACAAAAATTTTCCCGTTTTCCGTCACTTCCGACGATGCGGCATCCATGGCGGTTCCGAGACAGGCGCCCGCAATTTCAATCACGTTATCAAGCGTGCCGCTTCCCATAAGTTTTTCAAGCGCAATGGCGGCAATCGGAACGCTGTCATTGGGCATATTGTTGATTTCGCCAAGAATCACAGAGACAGCGAAAAATTGATGATATGGCGCATACGCTTTCATGGAAAGCAGCGTTACATTCAGCCCCATCGGATTTTCTGCGTTCCATTTGCTATATACGCTGTCGAAAATAACATGCAGTGCGTGAACATTTTCAGGCGAATAGGGACGATGAAAAAGTTGGTCAAAATACTTATCGAAGATTTTAGTCTCGCTGTAAGAAATCGTCGGGCGCTGCGATTGCCATGCAATAAGCTGCTTTCCCAAGTCCGTCAAATTGACGACATTTGCATCATTATATTTCAGCTTATCAACTTTTTCGCCGCGTTTCGTAATGAAATAGCCGTCCGGGTAAAATTGCTCGTAAGCCTTTTTCAGCGCCAGCACCGATTTATCATTGCTTCGCAAGTCTCTGGCTTTGACGGCGCTCTGACTGTTGGTCGACGTGCTGATTTTGTCGGCACGGTCGGATTCGCTGATTTCATAGAATCGGAAAAGAATGTACGCATCCGTCGCCTTCTTCGCGGTCTCGCTGGAGCTGTAAATGGTGCTGAGCGACTGACAGCCATTAACCACATTGAGTTCCTTGACGGATAGATGATTCCCTTTCAATTCCATATGGGAGCAAATTGCCGTAATGCCATTGTGCAGGAAGAAGAAGTCTCTTGCATCTTTCTTAATTGTCTGCGCAATCGCTTTATTAACCTTATTGCTGTTTCCAAGCGATTGTCGCACATTCTTGCGAAACAAGCTGCCATCCTTAATCCCCGGTATTTTGACGCAGTCTTTCAGCGGCAGTGCGGCAATTACCGCTTTCGTGCTTCCTATCAGCAGTTCCATGTACTTGCCCTGCTCCAAGAAAAACTCATGGTTGATATATGGGCGGTTTTTGTTCATTGCCTCGTTGTACTTAAACGCCAAGGTATCATTATCCACAATGACCAGATTTGCAGACAACGTGTCGCTTTCCGCCAATTCTTTCTGAAACGCCTCTAAATCCGATTTTGCTGCATCCGTCAAGGCAGACGTTGTAATCAGCTCAAAGCAGATTTCGTAATCATCCTCCAAAGCGGTTGCCATTTCGCTAATCTTGATTTTCAGCTTCTGATTCGCGCCCTCTTGCAGATGCGGCAAGTCTTTAATTTGTATCCACGCTGACAGAACTTCCCGAAGCGGTTCGCTGTCCAGCGTGCTGCCTGCATAGAATTTTCCCTGCATAATGTAAATGGTGCTGGATTGATTGTCTATATAGATAGCATCAATCTGCTTGTCACCCGCACCGTCTGTAATGCAGTCTTTTGCTTCATGAATATCGAGATTATGAATATTCCGCAGATACCACGCGATAAAACGCTGTCCATCGTTTGGATAATGCTCCCGATAGTAATCCTGTTCAATATCATGCTTGATTTTATCAAACATCTCCATGGCTTTCTTCACCCTTTCTGCTTTTGAAACAGCTCCTTCACCACCGCGTAGCTCATCTTCGGTCTCCGATACTCGTCCACCACGCCCTTGTTGTTGTGCGTTTTCGGGCGGTGCATCGCCCATTCCTCCGTCACGCGGCAATCCGCGAACTGCCACAGGAACACGCCGCTGCACGCCGGGTTCTTAAGCACTGCCTCCACCTGATCGCGCAGAATTGTGCACTGCCGCTCCTCCGACCACTTCGATTCGCCCAGCGGGTCATGGTAGCCGTAAATCCCGCCCGCGCCGATTTCGCTGATGATGACGGGCTTCCCCGCCCCGCCGTGCTCGCGGATTTCCTTGAGTTTCTGCGCCAGACTCTCCGCGACGGGCGTGTTGTGGTACCACTGCGGATAGATGTTCACGCTCACCACGTCGCTGTCGCCATAGACGCGGCTGCCGGGGCGCTCCAAGAGCGCGGCGGTCATCGGGCGGGACGCGTCCAAGTCGTGCAGAAGCGCATAGACTTCGCGATAGCAGTCCGCGCCGTAATCGCAGTTGTCCGCGCACTCGTTCAGGCATCCCCAGATGAAAATGGACGGGTGATTGCGGTGCTGGGCAACCATTTCGCGCACGCACTGCCTCGTCTGCGGCATGAAGTTCGGGTTGCGCATTTGCTCTTCCTGCAAGCCGCGCGCGTGCGCCTCCTCCCACACCAGCAGCCCCATTTCATCGCAGAGGTCAAGGAATCGTGGGTCATTGGGGTAGTGGCAGGTGCGGACGCAGTTGCAGCCCATGTCCTTCATCATCAGGATGTCCTGCGTCATCGCCTGCAGCGGCACCGCGCAGCCGAACGCGCCGTACTCCTCGTGGCGGTTGAAGCCCATCAGGCGGAGCTTCTCGCCGTTGAGCAGCAAATCCATTCCGGAAATGCTGATTTCGCGGAAGCCGACGCGGTCAATGAGATCATCCAGCACTTGATTTCCTTCGCGGATTTCAGCGCGGAGGGCGTAAAGTGCGGGCGTGTCAGGCGTCCACGCGGTCACATCCGCATAATGCGCATCGGAAATGCAGATGATGGCGGTGCTGTCCGCCGGGATGTGCGCGGTTTGGGTGAACGTCTGCCCGGCAAGGGTGAGGGTGACATCCGCCGATGCGTCGTCATCCGCCAGATTGCGGATGTTTGCGGAAATATCCGCCGTCCAGCCGTCCGCCGCGCGCTTCGTCGTGATGCCGACGCGCTCCACAAACACGTCAGGCAGCTGCTCAATGACGACCGGGCGCGTGATGCCGCCATAAGAATAGTAGTCATTCGGAACATGCAGGGCGGAATCCTCCCCGAAACGGTTGTCCACCTCGACGGTCAGCGCATGTTCGCCGTCGGGCAGGCGGCGCACGACTGTCTCAAACGCGGTGAACGCGCCGTAGTGCCGGGCGATTTCATTGCCATCCAGCAGGACGCGTGCGCGGAAGGACACGCCGCCGAAGGACAGGCGGATATTGCCCCCGCAGCGAATGCGGGTCGTGTAGTGCGCGCGCCCGCGGTAGTTGTGGAGCGCAGGGACAAGCTCCCATGCGCTGGGGACGGGCAGCCGCGCGGGGACGGGTGCGTCGGTGTCAAGGGCAGCGAAGTCCCACAGCGTCGGGACGGGAACGGCGCGGCGGATTTGATGGGTGGCGAATGTGCGGTCAGACATGGAATTTTTCCTCCTTCATCCGGGATTATTTCGGGGGAACGCAGGAATCATCGCAGGAAGATTTCGCGAAAGAAACGAAAAATCCTGCCGAAATTGGGCAGAAACGCACATTTCTTCGCAGCATTTAATAGGGCTTTTTCGTCCAAAAACAAACTATGCGCCTGTCCGCATCATTGGGACAGGCGCGAAGTCATGTTTTTGATACGTTGGCATCATAGTCCGTCGTAATTGTTCTGATTTTGTAGGCGCAGAATTTCTTCCTGTTCTGCAAGTTCAGCATCTAGTGCTTTCTCTGCAACATTAATCATTTGTTCTGAATTTCTCGAAATATAGTATATATATACGCTATTTGAGTAAATTCTCATCTCAATTTCATTATTTGCGTTATCATACCAAACTCGTCTTTTACTATGCGTCTGATAGTCGCCATATAACTGAACTAATTTCTGCGTTAAATCTTCCGCAATCATATTTCCATCACCAACATTCCACAAGACATATTCAACATATGCCATCGATGCTAAGTCCTTGTCATGGAGCATTCTTCCATCAACAACAGGATAAACATAGTTTATATTTGCAGTTGCAGAATAACCAGCAAGTTGAATGCCATAATATGATGTCTTAATTCCTGTTTCCGAACTTATTACCAAATTTTCCTCTGCAAGATATTCAAATACCTGTGATGGCAGCCCAATCTGCTGTTCCACTTCACTTCTTGTCGTTCCCCACGGAATCCCTCGGAACATAATATCTGATTTGGGTTCAGGCGTATAACTTGCCGCATATATCTCCTTCAGTTTGTCAATTCTCGCTTGCTTCAATTGCTGGTATACGGTATTGATTTCTTCATAGCTTGCTTGATCAATGTCAATTGTCAAAATTTCCGCCTGTGCACACGCAATAGACAGCGAAAGCGCCAGCAAACCCGCAGCTAACCTCTATACCTTTCTCATGATGGTTCTTCTCCGTTTTGTCGTTGTTTGCTTACTTCAAAAATCCGCTGATAATCTGCTCTTCCGCTTCCTGCTCGGTCAGCCCAAGGGTCATCAGCTTGATAATCTGCTCACCCGCAATCTTGCCGATGGCTGCTTCGTGAATCAGCGCGGCGTCGAGGTCGTCCGCTTCGAGCTGCGGCACGGCAAGAATTTTCGCGTGATCCATGATAATCGCGTCGCACTCCGTGTGGCCAGAACAGGCGGCCTGCCCGACAAGGCGGCTGTCGAACTTCTGCCACGAGTTGTCCTTGGCAACCGAGCGGCTCACCACATCCGCGCTGCTGCCCGCGCCCTTCATCGTCACGACGTAGATGCTTTCCGCCTTCTGGTCACCGTGGGTCATCAGGCGTTCGCGGACGACAAGGCGCGCACCGGCTTCCAGCTCCGCGGTCGTTGTGCGGATGGTGCTGTCCACGCCGCGAATCTGCACCATTTCCATCTCCATGCTGCTGCCCTGCGCCAGATGCACCTCCGTGCCGGGATTCAGCAGGCGCTTGCCCGCGCCGTCGCCCGAACCGTAGTGCTTTTCGACATAGCGGACGTGCGCGTTTTTCTCCACAAAGAAGCGGTGCAAGCCGTCATGCTGGGAATCCTGCGAACCGCAGTTGTCGATGCCGCAGCCCGCGACAATCAGTACATCGCTGCCCTCGCCGATGTAGAAATCATTGTAGACCATTTCCTTCAGGCCGCTTTCGCTCAGCACGACCGGAATGTGCACGCTCTCGTTGACCGTGCCGGGCTTGATGCGGATGTCGATGCCGGACACATCCGTCTTGGACTCGATGCTGATGTTCGCCGTCGTCTGGCGCGACGCCAAATGCCCATTCGCGCGGATGTTGTACGCGCCCTCCGGCACGCCGTGCAAATCCGCCACTTCTTCCAGAAGTCTGCGCTGAACAGCCGTAATCTTCTCGCTCATCAGCAGTTGCCCTCCTTCCCGGTGGTCTTTTCCAATTGTGCGCACGCGCTGATGGCGGACGGCGTGCCCAGCAGCGTCGGCAGAATTTCCGCGCGGCTGCCGTGGCTGACGATTTTTCCTTCCGCCAGCACAATGATTTCATCCGCAATGTTCAGAATGCGCTCCTGATGGCTGATGACGAGGATGGTGCGGTCGCTGCGCACCTGCCGCATCCGCTCAAAAACGCTGATGAGGTTCTGGAAGCTCCACAGGTCGATGCCCGCTTCCGGCTCGTCGAACACGGACAGCTGCGTGCCGCGCGTGAGCACCGTTGCAATCTCAATGCGCTTGAGTTCGCCGCCGGACAGGCTGCCGTTTACCTCACGGTTTACATAATCCCGCGCGCAAAGCCCCACTTCGGACAAAATCGCGCACGCTTCGCTGACCGACAGGCGCTTGCCCGACGCAATCCGCAGCAAATCCAGCACGGTGATGCCCTTGAAGCGCACGGGTTGCTGGAAGGCGTAGCTGACGCCGAGTTTGGCGCGGTCGGTGATAGACAGGTCGGTCATGTCCGTGCCGTCGAGCAGAATTTTGCCTGCTGTCGGCTTCTCGATGCCGGCAATCATCTTCGCCAGCGTCGATTTTCCGCCGCCGTTCGGCCCGGTGATGACCACAAAACGCCCGCTGTCCACCGTCAGCGTAATATCATGGAGGATTTCCTTTCCCGCCGCCTCATTCGTGACGGCAAAGGACAAATGCTGGATGTCTAACATGAAAGCACCTCAACCGCGGGCATTCCCGCCATTTGTCTGATTGATTTTTCCCCGGTTTGCGCATTTCCATACGCAGCCAGTGTCCATGATAGCAGTTTGCGGGGGGCATGTCAACCGATTTTCGTCAAAATCCGGCGAAATATAGGGGTTTACCGCAAGTCCGGCACGTCTGTCCAGTCGCGCGCCAGCATCCGCTCGTACTCCTCCTCCGTAATCGGCAGAATCGTGCCGTGCTTAAAGCCGTAGGGAAAATGGAAAGCCTCATCTGCGCGGGTGAAAACGCCCTTCGTCAGGTCATCCGACACGAACGGAACGTACCCCTGTCCTGCGCAGCCCGCGCCGTAGAAATCCGCAAACAGGCACCAGCGGCCGTCGGCGAGTTTGACGGCGGTCGGCGCTTCGTACATGCCCTTCGTCTGCGCGCCCATCGAATCATCGAAGCCTTCCACGCGCTCGAATTTTCCATTCACATGGTCGCTGACGAGCAGCAGCAAGTTGTCCGGGTTCGGGCTGCTTTTCACAAAAAGGTAGAATTTGCCCTTCTCCTCGTACATGGCGGAGTCGATGATGCTGCTGTCCGGCTTGCGGTAAATCAATTCCGGTTCGCTGTAATGGACGAAATCTTTTGTCCGACTGCCGTAAATCGCCATATCCCCGAAGTTGTTGCAGCGATGCTTCGATGACCAGTGCACGAGATATTCGCCATGCTCGCTGTCAAAAATCACGTCAGGCGCCCAGACGCAGCCCATGTCGTCCGTGCCGAAGCGCACCATTTCCTCCTCCGACCAATGCACGAGGTCATCGGACACCCAGTGCGCCAAATCTCTGCTGCCGTTTAGCCCGATATTCCGCCATGAGTGCTGATATTGGTTGCGCATCCCGTAGGACAGGCTGAGGTCAGTCGCGAAAATGTGGAATTTTCCGGATGTGTGGTCGCGGACGATGGTCATATCGCGCACGCCGCGGTCGCCATAGTATGCCCAGAGGACAGGATGTCCGCCGTTGAGCGCCTGCCAGTGGAATCCGTCGCGGCTGACGGCGAAGTGCACTTGTTCGCCGTCAGGGGATGTTTTCTCCCGAAAATGAACGAAAAGATAATGCTGCATGTTCAACCTCCTTGCGGCATGTTTCCATAAAAATTCGCGATGGCGCACCGATTTTCCTGCTGATTCTGCATATTTCGGCGAATTTTTGTCTGCATTTCTGCATCATCCGCCTGCACGCGAAAAGAGCCTGCCGCAATCCGCTTGCAGCAGGCTCTTCGTTATGCAATTGTCGGGGTTGACCTATATGTTTCAAGGCTCAGACAGCATGGACTGGGCAGGCGGCTCGCACCGCCCACGGGGAGCTGTTAATTTTCCGGCTCCAATAAGCCCAGTTTTCCGTCTTTGCGCTGATACAACACGTTGATTTCCTCGGTTTCGGCGTTGACGAACGCGAAGAAGCTGTGTCCCAGCATTTCCATCTGAACAGCGGCGTCCTCTACAGACATCGGACGCACGGGGAAGGTCTTGTGGCGAACGATTTCCGGCACGCTCTCTTCCGCCGCGGCATCCTCATCCTCGATGAATTCCAGCTCATTGCTGGCGAAAGCATCGTCGCGGATGCGCTTGCCGAGCTTCGAGCGGTGGCGGTGAATCTGACGTTCCATCTTCGCCAGCGCCTGATCAATGGCGAGGAAGAGGTTTTCGGGCTCAGAGGCCTCCGAGCGGAGGATAACGCCATTGCCCATGGGGACGGTGATTTCGACGGTGCGAATATCGCGCTTGGGTTCCTTGCTCAGCCGAACCTGCATTTCCGTATCGGGCAGGAGATAGCGGCCCATGCGCTCCGTCTTTTTCTCAATGCGGCGGGTCACATGGGGAGAAACCGTCATATTCTTCGCATAAATCGTCAACTTCATAAAATCAGTTGCTCCTTTCGCAGTTGATAATTCCTGCGGAAGCACATGGACACTTGTCAGCGCTTCCGCTGATTCTGATGCGCCATCGGCATCACGTCCTTTCCCTATCCTTGTGCTTATATATTTCGACGCTCCCTCGAAAATTCCTGCTGCTTTTGCAAAAATATTTTTCTTTTTTGACCAGAAGCCGCAACAAGGGAGTTCCTCCCTTGACCCTTTCGCGCGATTCAGTTGGTGACAACTGCACACTATGCCCGCGTGCTGATCCGTCATCCGTTCCCCCACGCCCCGTCTTTTCCATTGTAACATGGGAGGTGAAGGCGAAGGCGTCCAGAGGGCGACCGCAGACTTCGTCTGTTTCCATTGCCCTCTGGAACCCGCGGAAAAGACCAATATCATAGGAAAAGGCAGCCGCATCCCCTGCGCCCAATCGTTCGCGCGGGGGATTTTCTCTTTTCCCCCAACGACAAAAAAACGCCCTTGACTCTCGCGAATCAAGGGCTAATAGGAATCCGGCAGCGACTTATCCTCCCGGGCCGTGTCCAGCCAAGTACTTTCAGCACTGGAGAGCTTAACTGCTGTGTTCGGGATGGGAACAGGTGGAACCTCTCCGTCATTGCCACCGGAAATTGTGGCTATTTAATTGCTTCGCCTTTCTCTTCTTGCTTTCATTTTACTTACTTGCGTTTGAAAGGGAAGGGTTGAAGTTGAAAGGGGGTGAAACCCCTCTGCACCCTGACAACTGCACATCGAATGATTCTTTAGACCGTTCCAATTAGTTCTCAGTTTTCTGTTTCAGATTTGCTTTCGCTTGACTTCGCATTGCTTTCGCTCCGCTCAGCCATCCTCATTTTCAGCTTTCAAGCGTTAAATGAAGCTTTCGACCGATTAGTATCATCAAGCTACACGCCTTACAGCGCTTCCACCGATGACCTATCTACCTGGTAGTCCTCCAGGGGTCTATTGTGGAGTCTTATTCTTGAGGTGGGCTTCACGCTTAGATGCCTTCAGCGTTTATCCCATCCGCACTTCGCTTCCCTGCTATGCCGTTGGCACGACAACAGTTGCACCAGTGGTGCGTCCATTCCGGTCCTCTCGTACTAGGAACAGCTCCTCTCATGACTCCTACGCCCACGATGGATAGGGACCGAACTGTCTCACGACGTTCTGAACCCAGCTCGCG
>OLIT01001140.1_pt1 | contig 23977 bp, 10 predicted proteins | sample 1601341 | NCBI WGS metagenome assembly OLIT01 (sample SAMEA2452121, study PRJEB22498) | human gut metagenome | biome: human feces; feature: human gut; material: feces | place: Australia | collected 2012
AATGGATGGTAATATTGATTTAGGAACGACTACATTGACTATTCGTGGCGACAAAGTAAATCATGCCAAACTGACAATGAAAAGAAATGCTTCTTTTATAAATCGCGGAGCTGGTCTAAAAATTAAGTTTATAGATTTTGATTTTGATGCTGATACTTACAGTGCTTCTAATAGTAGAGGTGTCGTTATGTTCAATAGCACAGAAGCCGGTATAGTGCAGCAGCCTTATGTTTTCCAATCTTGTACTATAAAAGATCTTCCCGTACCATTATATTACTGTAATAATGGTTATGCTTTGTCGTCATTGTCTATTACTGATTGCTTGGTTAGCATTAATACAGCAAGTACTATATTTATAGCATTCAACGGTCAAGGTTGGATCAAAGATTTGAGCTTTTCAAACAGTACTATTTATTATACGGTTCCCGGATCTGCCTATTTTGTTCAGATGAGAGGACGTACTCCGTCAAACTTTAGCGGATCTGGCTGGAGTACATCGCTTCGGAAAATGAGTAATTGTACGTTCTATCAAATTGGCACTAACAATCGTTTCTTTAATAATGTAATAAACAGTAATAGTGCTGTGTTCTTTTTGGAAATGCAGAATACTATTTTTGCAGACTGTGTCGTAAGTTCGGCCACAGGAACTGAAGGTGTTTTCAGACGGATCTGTAATGCGGGAAATTATGGTAATGTAAATTATACACTTGGATATAATACTTATTATTATAGTGCTGTTCCGGGAGGATTCCTTGATTATGATACTAGTGATGAGAATGGACGAGACCATTCGGGAACAGCTATTAAGGTAGAGCCAAAGTTTGTGAATGCTGCTAACGGTGATTTTACTTTGAGTAGCTCGGAGCATATTGCGAATCGTTGTGGAGATCCACGTTGGCTTCCGACAACAGAATGAATACAATGTATAAACAATAACAGAATACTATGAGTAAAAGATATTTCATTTTAGGCTTATGTATGCTTTTTATACAAGCCTTTGCGCAAATCGTCTATGCCCAAAATGCACGTACGGTGACCGGGGTTGTTGTGGACGAATTTGGTGACCCAATTATTGGGGCTGCAATTAAGATTGTAGATTCTACGGTAGGCACGATAAGTGATATTGATGGTAAATTTAGCCTTCCCGTCCCGGAAGGGGGAAGATTGGCTGTTTCATTTGTAGGATACGTTTCTCAAACAATAACGAATTTGAATAATCCAAAGATTGTATTGAAAGAAGATGTAGCTAATCTGGATGAGGTGGTTATTGTAGGTTATGGTACACAAAAAATGAAAAACATAACGGGGGCGATTGAAACCATTACTCCGGATGAGATTAAAGATCTTTCGGTGGGTAACTTAGGTGATGCATTGAGCGGAATGATGAGTGGTTTGCATGTAAATTCGGGTGGTGGTCGTCCGGGTAGTACCCCAAGTCTACAAATACGCCAAAGTAATATCAATACCAGCATTACTCCCAATTCAACGCGTGGAGGTGATGCAGATCCTAGCCCATTATATGTAATTGACGATTTTATTTCTACAGAGGATGCATTTAATAATTTGGATGTGAGTGAAGTAGAAAGTATTACGGTTTTGAAAGATGCTTCGGCAGCTGTATATGGGGCACGTGCGGCTTACGGTGTCATATTGGTGAAAACCAAGCGCGGTAAGGTAGGTACACCTTCCATATCTTATACAGGGCAATTCGGTTTTACTGATGCTTTGAAAAAACCTAAGATGCTAAGTGCTTATGATTATGGACGTATTTATAATGCCGCACGTGGAGCTGGAACTTCTACCGGTGAATCGGAATCGGATAATAGAAGAACGCAATATTTCCAGGCTGACGAATTGGAAGCAATGAGAGGACTGAACTACGATTTGCTGGATGATGAGTGGAGTGCGGCTTGGACGCAACGCCACAGTTTCAGTATTAATGGCGGTACAGAGAAGGCTACTTATTTTGCGGGTGCATCTTACTATAATCAAGAAGGTAATATGGGACGTTTAGATTATGATCGTTGGAACTTCCGTGCGGGTGTTAATGCTAATATCGGTAAGTGGATTAAAGCCTCCTTACAGTTCTCAGGTGACATGGGTGAACAGAATAACTCACGTAATGGTATAACCAGTGGTGGGACAGATGCTGATTTTAATTCTCTAATGACACATTTGCCTTTTGTGCCCGGATATGTAGGTGGACGTCCTGTTATATATACAGGTATGGAAAATGTGTCTTCGGGCTTAAGTGCTGTACGACTATTCCATTTTGGAGCAGTTCAGGATTCTCCTGACAATACTCAAAATCAGACAAATAATATGTCCATAAACGGTTCATTGGAATATGATTTTGGTTGGAGCAAATGGTTGAAGGGGCTAAAAGTGAAAGGTTCTTATTCGAGGAGCATTATCAATAATAAGAGTAATAATATCGGTACTAAAATGAATGTCTACAGGCTGCTGGAACGTGGTGGCAGTGGAAATCACCTTTATACTGGCGATGATATAAATATAGATGATAGCAATTTTGGTACTTTTACTTTGGATAATGGTAATTTATTGAGCCGTGCGATGAATAAAACGGATAACTACCAGATGAACTTGACAGTCAGCTACGCACGTCAGTTTGGTTTGCATAATGTGAATGGATTGTTTTCTATTGAAAAGGCAGAATCGGAATATGAATATCTGACCGGTACTGTAACTGATCCTTTCAGCTTTACCGATGGACAATCTAATTCGACAGCTACCGGTGCGGATCAAACGACTACGTTCGGTCGTACGGAATCGGGTATGCTCTCTTATATCGGTCGTCTGAACTACTCGTATGCAGACAAGTATTTGTTTGAGTTCCTGCTTCGTTCGGATGCATCTACCAAATTTGCTCCTAGTAACTACTGGGGAATGTTCCCTTCATGGTCAGCAGGTTGGGTTATCTCGGAAGAAAGCTGGTTTAATAAAGAAAAACTAGGTATTGATTTCTTGAAAATTCGTGGTTCATTCGGTATTTTGGGAAGAGATAATATACAACCTTGGTTGTGGACACAACTTTATAGCCGAAATGCAGATGGAGGTCCTATATTTGGTACAGCCACCAATACCTATAGTGGTGCAACATTCCAAATGCCGCAAAGAGGGGTCAACGCAGATGTACATTGGGATAAAACCTACAAGACCAATTTAGGTATCGATGTCAGGATGCTGGATAGTAGACTGGGTATTACATTAGATGCTTACTATGATATGGGACGTGAGTTGTTCACAACTTTCACGGGTACTTCTTTCTATCCGACTACTGTAGGTACGCAGGCTACTCCTGAGAACTTTGGAGAAGTTGATACGTATGGTTTAGAACTTACTTTGAATTGGAAAGATAAAATCGGTAAAGATTTTTCTTATTGGGTAAAAATGACTACCGGTTACAGTGATAACAAGATTAAAGAAGCCGGATTCCAGGCTACTCCCGGTTTTGATGACATTGTTCGGGGTGAACGTTCCGACCGTGGTGTGTGGGGATACGAATGTATTGGCATGTTCCGCACCTATCAGGATATCGAAGAGTATTTCGCAGTGAATAAGATCACTTCTTATCTTGGGAATACGAAAGATAACATTCATCCGGGTATGTTGATCTATCGTGATGTACGTGGTCAGCGTAATGCCGATGGTACTTATGGTGAAGCAGATGGCGTGATTGATCAGAATGACTATGTGAAGATTTCCAATCGTGCCAATAATCCTTATGGATTGACTTTTAATTTTGGTGCTTCGTATAAGAACTTCTCATTCAGTGCTCAATTTGGTGCAAGCTGGGGTACTTATGCTCTTGTACAGACAGACTTACGTCAGGAAAAATACGATGATCTGGAATATAAAAATGTATCTGCCATGTGGAAAGATATGTATGTGTATGAAGATGTATTGGATGCCGGTGGTAATGTAGTGGCGCCAATGAACCGGAGTGCTAAATATCCAAACTTAAGATATAGTGCCATAAACGGTCAGGCTTCTACATTTTGGAAAGTTAGCGCAGCCAGCGTTCGATTACGTAATTTGACAGTTGCTTATAGCCTTCCGAAGGAATGGACAAATCGGATCGGCATCAGCAGTTGCCGTCTGAATTTGACTGCTCAGAACCTTTTAAACTTTTACAATCCTTATCCTGATGGTGTTTGGAGTACATGGGGAGGCACTTATGGAAGATATCCTAATTTGCGTAAAGTAACTTTAGGTGTTAATGTCTCATTCTAATATCAAAGAAGATTATGAAAGAAAAGATAAATAAAATATGTTTGACAGCATCGATGGTGACAGGACTAATCTGTTTTACTGGATGCAGCGATGATTTTCTGAAAGACAAGAAAGTATATGGAAGCTATGACGCTTCGGTTGTGTACGAAAATTATGAAACAGCCAAAAGTCGTGTGGACTTTTTATATCAGTCTTTATTGCCTAGTTCTACCGAAGGTTCCAATGCTTTGACCGATATAACCAGTGCGGGTATTGATGACGATTTTTCCAAATGTACGGAGGAATATGGAGACTACTCTATTTTCAATGATCCTACGGCATCTCTTACTATTCAGACTGTTCCCGATTATTTTTATGTAATCAACAGTGAAAGAAGTCCTTGGGGACGTATCCGCGAATGTAATAATGTGATTGAAGGTGTGACGGGAAGTGCGACTCTTTCGCAGACAGAGAAAGAACAATTACTCGGACAAGCTTACTTTTTTCGTGCATGGCGTTATTATCTGTTGGTGAAAATGTATGGTGGTGTTCCCATTGTAGACCACGTCCAGAATCCGGTGATAGGTGATGGTAATGGTGAGAATCTGGTCATTCCTCGTTCCTCGACTAAGGCTTGTATAGACTTTATATGCGATGACTTGGAACTGGCAGCCAGCTATCTTCCTGCACGTTGGCAGAATGAAGGGCAGGATTACGGACGCATAACCGCCGGTGCAGCACTTGCTCTAAAAGGTCGTACATTGTTGCTTTATGCTAGTCCACTTTTTAACCGTGCCGATGACGCATCTCGTTGGAAAGATGCTTACGACGCCAATTTTGCTGCCATCACTAAACTGAATGAAGGTAACTTCGGACTTGCTTATGAAGGCAATGGCGGAGAAGACAATGCCAAGAATTGGGCCAGAATGTTCGCCACTTATACAGGTGGAAGCGAAGCCGTATTTGTTACTTTATATAATAATGTGTCTCCTATTGCTTCACAAAACATCAACCGATACAACTTGTGGGAGCAGGGAATCCGACCAGGAAATATAAACGGAGGCGGAGGAAAGACTCCTACAGCGGAAATAATAGACATCTTCCCGATGATTGACGGTAAGAAACCGATGGAATCAGGAGTTCATTATGACCCTAAAAAGTTCTTTCTAAATCGTGACCCGCGTTTCTACCGTACATTTGCATTTCCGGGGGTAGAGTGGAAATTCAACAGTGGCAATGTCGATTTTTCAGGAGCAACGATGTCTGGTTTATGCCCAACCCGTTATACCAGTGGTGCGAACTATGAACTTTGGAATTATTGTTGGTATACTACGGCTGATGAGCGTAATAATCCGAGTAGAAGCGGTTTTGCAGCCGATATGCTGGGCACTAAGAATAGAGGAGTCTATGTTCGTAAACGTTCGGATGATTTTGATTTGGGCACTAGTCTTTATGTGTTTACTGATAACAGCAGTGGTGATCAGCAGGGATTCAGACGATCGGCAGCTCCTTACATGGAGATACGGTATGCGGAAGTATTGCTGAATCTGGCAGAATCAGCTTGTGGTGCGGGCGGCACTTATCATGCGGAAGGGGTCAAGGCGCTGAAAGCCGTACGTGGCAGAGTAGGCTATACGAGTGCAAATAATTATGGCCTGGATGCGGCGATTGAAACTGACCGTGCTAAATTGTTTGAAGCTATATTGTATGAACGTCAGGTAGAGTTGGCTTTTGAAGGTAAACGTGCGTATGATATGCGTCGTTGGATGCTATTTGACGGAGGTGTAGGACAAGGTGCTTTGAATGCAAGTTGGGCATTGAGTGGCTTTGGAGGTAATACTTGTACTTATTTGGGTGTGACTCCGATGAATGAACGTGGTAAGAGATATCGCATAGAAATCAATGTTGAAGGTACCGGGTCTGCAAATAATGACAGTGATCCGATTAAAAACGTAGAGCGACCAGCAGCACTGACATTGAATGAGAAGATTGCTACGGAAGCAGACGGAGAAACGATTCTTGATCCGGCTGTGTCAAGTATATGTACATTCTATGATACCTATTTCTCACGTAAAGATATCAGTCTTGATGGTAATGTGCTGGACATTAATCCTTATTTCCAACCCAGATATTATTTCTTTGGATTGCGTCAAAGTGCACAGCAAACTAATGCGACATTGTATCAGACCATTGGTTGGGAAGATTATGCTCACGGTGGTATGGGTACTTTCGACCCATTGGCAGAATAAAAGATTTTTCTGATTCCCGGAAAAAAGTAATTTAATATAAAAAGGTGGCCTCAAGGCACTTTCCTTTTAATAGGAAAAGTGTCTTGAGGCCTTTTTTTGCATATAATTTCCAATTAACTTCATTTTTGTTCTTTTTATGTGATTACATATCTTTAAATCATACGTCCTTTTTATGTATGAAGAAAAAGAAGAGTGGTATATGTATTTTATGATTATTTAAGTAGTTTACTAACATGTCTTCATTCAAGAGCTTATGGGAAGCTTCTTATAATTGTTATCAAGATGGAAAGCAATTCACAAGATTAACTGACTGTCAAAGTAGGGAGCTGAATAAATTGCATTTTCACTTTAATGCCTCACTCATCAGAGTGTGAATATAGCTAAAGTGAAAGTATTAGAAAAAGGAAAGGCATCATTAATGGTATCAGTTAAAGTGCTGTGCCATAATATATTTCTCATTAAACGATTTATTTTAGTGTTAGGAATCAAACCGAACAAAGAAATAAATCGAAAACTGTGGAAAGAAGCCATTAGTTTTGCAGCCATTACTGCATAAATGTGAATGAAATGTTTAACGGACTATTGTATATAATATTCAACTTAAATATTGATAACATAAGAACGTATTGTTTAATTTAAATTTAATGTATGAAAAGTAATCGTTTATTTTTACGAAGAAGAACACGTGGACTGTTATTCGCTACGTTATTATTTCTTTTAAGTAGCTGTACCATAGGGTATCACGAAGACGAATCTTTTGAGTCGGATGTGAAAAATGCTACACTGGAATCTCCCCAATTGGAGAATGTAAAAGTGGAACTTGATGCCACAGGAGAAAATGCAACTATTGAATGGCCTGTAGTGCATGGAGCAGAAGGTTATGAGTTTTCTTGGTATGTAGTTGATGATCCTGAAAATCCGATAGCTGTAGTTGAAGGAGAGTTTATCGATGGTTGTAGCGTTGAATTGGAAGTAGAAGAAGATACAAAATATAAATTCTTAATTAAAACCATTGGAAATAAACAGTTTAATAACAAAGATGCAGAAAAAGCCTGTGAAATAAGTTTTTCAACTTTACTTGAAACATATGCATCCATTCCTAGTGGAGTAGATTTGACTCAATGGTTTATTGATAATCCGCTTCCAGAGACTGATATGGAACCTAATGAAGATGGCACTTTAAAAGAGTTGGCATATGAATTAGAGGCTAACGGTGAATATACTATATCAGGTCCAATAGATTTTGGAGCACGTAAAGTTACAATTCGTGGAAATAAAATTAATCATTCGAAAATTACATTTGGTCAAAGTGGTAGAATATTAACACAGAATGGTTTGAAGATAAAGTTTATGGATTTCTATTGTAATGCAATGGAGAAAGGTTCTTCTGATGCTTCATTAATTGGATTAAGTAAGACTCCAAATGAACAATTAAAAGTATCTTCTGGAGAATACGTTATTAAAGATCCCATCGTTATTCAGTTTTGTAATGTATATGACCTTAATAGGCATTTATTATATGATTCAGGGAAAAAATATTGTGTGGAAAACTTTACAGTAAAAGCTTCTTTTATTAGATGTAATCAGTCTAATACGATTGTGTATTTTAATAAAGGTAGTTTTATTAATATAACATTTAAAGAGAGTACTCTTTGCAGTACTGTACAGAATGGAAGTTATTTTGCACAGGTAAATGGTAACAGACCTAACAAGATTACTGGATATTCAAATGGAACTTTTAATTTTTATAATTGTACAGTATACAATCTTGCTTATAGCAAAGACTTTACTAATTGGAATAGCTATAGAGGACAAGCATGCTTAACACTAAATTTCTCCAGAACTATTTTTGTAGATTGTGGTAAAGGAGATATGACGAATAAAATAATGGGTAATGCAAATATGTCTAGAAATTTTGAATATAATACTTATTGGTATAATGGTAGTCAAAGTAATGATAAATATGATACAAATACTCTTGATACAGATCCTGGCTTCATTAATGCTGCGAATGGTGATTTTACTGTAACTGGAGCAAGCCAGCTTGAAAAGAGAACTGGTGATCCACGGTGGCTTCCACTTGTTGAAGAGTAAGTAAAGTAGTATGATAATAAAAATTAAATGCAATGAATAAGAAAAATATTATTCTCAGTTTATTCATCGGTACACTGTTGACTTTTGTTATGCCATTGTGTGCCCAGAATCAGACAGTAACTGGACTTGTTGTAGATGTAAGTGGTGAACCGATAATAGGTGCTACTGTCATGGTGGTAAATGGGACAGTAGGTACAGTGACAGATATTGATGGGAAATTTAATATTAAGGTTGCTCCAAAAAGCAAATTGAAAGTTTCCTTTGTTGGATATACTTCACAAATTATATCTGATTTAAAAAATCCTAGGATTGTACTTTTAGAAGATCAACTGAAATTAGATGAAGTTGTAGTACTTGGTGATTATGGTTCTCAGAAATTACGTAATGCAACAGGTGCCATTGAAACGATTTCCACCGAAGAATTGAAAGATTTGTCAGTGGGTAGTTTGGGTGACGCGTTAGCTGGTAAAATAAATGGTTTACATGTATCACTTAGTGGTGGGCGCCCAGGTAGTACACCAAGCTTACAGATTCGTCAAAGTTCAGTGAATACTACCATTACTCCAAGTTCTGATTTAGGAGGTAATGCAAGCCCTACTCCACTATATGTTATTGATGGCTTTATTGCAGATGAAGGTGCTTTCAATAATTTAGATATAAATGAAGTAGAAAATGTGACTGTTTTAAAGGATGCTGCAGCGGCTGTATATGGAGCACGTGCTGCGTATGGTGTTGTGCTGGTTAAGACTAAACAAGGAAAAGTCGGTGCTCCCAAAATTTCTTATTCAGGACAGTTTGGTTATACAGATGCATTGATGTTACCTAAGATGCTAAATGCCTATGATTACGGTCGTATATACAATGCTGCTCGTGCTGCTAATACTGCTACTAAGGATCAAGAATCCGATGACTTGAGGGTACAACTTTTTCAATCTGATGAATTGGAGGCAATGAAGGGTATGAATTATAATTTATTAGATAAAGAATGGAGTGCGGCTTTGACGCAGCGTCATAGTGTCAACATTAGCGGGGGAACAGAAAAAGCAACTTATTTCGGTGGTGTTTCGTATTATCAGCAAGAAGGTAATATAGGGCGCTTGGACTATAATCGTTGGAACTATCGTGCTGGTGTAAATGCTAATATTTCAAAATGGATGAAAGCTTCTTTGCAGGTATCTGGTAATTATGGAGAGACAAATAAACCTAAAAATGTAAAAGGTGGTGGCTCTGATGGTGATTTTGAATCTTTAATGTTACATGTACCTTATGTGCCTGATCAAGTAAATGGATATTATATTTTTCATTCAGGTATGGAAAATATAACTAATCCAAGTGATCAGCAGAAGTATAATTTTGCAGCAGTACAGAATGCGTCAGATAATGTTGAGAATCAGAATCAGAATTTTTCTCTTAACGGTTCATTAGAGTATGATTTTGGTTGGAGTAAATACTTACGTGGTTTGAAGGTAAAAGCTTCTTATTCAAAAAATATAAGTACAGGGAAAACAAATACTATCGGTACAAAAATCGATGTATATCGCCTTATATCCCGTGGTGGCAGTGGTGGTCACCTTTATGTTGGTGACGAGATTGAATACAATGCTAATACATTGGGATTGTATGAGTTGAATAATGGCAACTCTTTGGGGCGTAGTATGAATCGCTCAGATAGTTATCAAATGAACTTAACAGTAAGCTATGCACGTCAGTTTGGTAAGCATTATGTCAGTGGTTTGTTCTCTATTGAAAAAGCAGAATCAGAATGGGAAGATTTGAATGGTAGTCTTACAGACCCATTACCTTTTACAGATGGCCAATCTAGTTCTGTGGATTCCAATGCAGAAGGTTTTGCTCAAACTGTGACGTTTAACCGCAGTGAGTCTGGTATGCTTTCTTATGTTGGTCGTGTGAATTATTCATATGATGATAAATATTTGTTTGAGTTTATGCTCCGTTCTGATGCCTCTGCCAAATTTGCTCCTCAGAATTATTGGGGAATGTTCCCTTCATGGTCTGCCGGCTGGGTTATTTCAGATGAAAAATGGTTTGATAAAGACAAGACAAAAATCGACTTTTTGAAGATACGTGGTTCGTTTGGTATTCTTGGTAAAGATAATGTGAATGCTTGGCTTTGGACTCAGCTTTACACCCGTAATCCAGACAAAGGACCGATCTTTGGAACTAATTCTAGTACAAATACAAGTGCTACGATTCGTATGCCGAAACAAGGAGTAAATCCTGATGTACATTGGGATAAGACTTATAAAACTAATTTTGGTATTGATATGGCCTTTTTGAAGAATCGAATGAGCGCTAATTTGGACTTCTATTATGATATGGGCCGTGAAATGTTTGCTTCACATCAAGGAACTTCTTATTATCCGAATACGGTAGGAATACAACCTGCTCCAGAAAACTTTGGTGAGGTAGATACATATGGTGTTGAATTGTCATTAGGATGGAAGGATAAAATTGGAAAAGACATGTCATATTGGGTAAAACTTACAACAGGATACAATGATAATAAAATCAGAGAGACAGGTTGGAAGGCTGCATATGATTTTGATAAATTAGTGAGAAATGAACGTTCTGATAGAGGACTATGGGGTTATGAATGTATAGGTATGTTCCGTAGTTATCAGGAAATTAATGAGTACTTTGATAAATATAGTATTACTAAATATTTAGGAAATACAAAAGAAAATGTACATCCTGGTATGCTGATTTATAAGGATGTACGTGGACAATATGATGAATCAACTGGAACTTTTGGTCCGGCAGATGGTATTGTTGATGAACAAGATTATATAAAAATTTCTCACCGTGCTAGTAATCCTTACGGTGGAACTTTAAATTTCGGTTTCTCTTATAAAGATTTTTCTATTAGTGTGCAGTTTGGTGCAAGTTGGGGAGCATATTCCTTAGTTCCTACAACTATGCGTAAAGAAAGTTACTCTGAATATAGTAATGTGTCGGCAATGTGGAAAGATATGTTTGTATATGAGGATATTTATGACGCTAATAATATAGTTACAGTAGCACAAAACAGAAATGCAAAATACCCGAATATTCGCTATAGTAGCGTAAATGGTGCACCCTCTACTTTTTGGAAAGTAAGTGCAGCAACAGTGCAACTTCGTAATATGACAGTAGCTTATGCATTGCCTAAAGAATGGCTAAAAATAATTGGCATTAGTAGTTGCCGTTTCAATCTTACTTGCCAAAATGTATTTAACTTCCTAAACCCTTATCCAGAAGGAGCATGGGCTTCTTGGGCGGGAAGCTATGGATATTATCCGAACTTACGTAAATTCACGTTAGGTGTTAATGTTTCATTTTAATAATTTGAATACAATGATGAAGAAAATAAATAAGTATGGTTCAATTGCATTACTGACCATAACAGCTGCCATCTTTACAGGTTGTAGTGATCAATTTTTGGAAGACAAAAAATTATATGGAAGTTTTAACGGTACGACTATTTATGAAAACTATGAGTCAGCTGATAACCGTATAGCTTACTTGTATTATATCATGCTGCCGAGTGCGACGGGTGGATCTGATCTGACTGGTTCTATGGGTGATATGCCAAGCACAGGAACAAGTGATCAATATTCGAAATGTACAGAAGAATATGGAGGGATATCAGGTTTGATGAATCCTAATTCTCCTCTAGATTATGAAACTGTTACTGATTATTTTAATCTAGATAACAATTATTCTCCTTGGGTGCGTATTCGTGAGTGTAATGATATGATCGAAGGAGTGATTGGCAGTGAAAGTTTAACTGAACGCCAAAAGCAGTTATTGTTGGGACAAGCATTTTTCTTCCGTGCATGGCGTTATTATTTAATGGTAATGATGTATGGTGGTGTACCTATTATTGATAATGTACAAAATCCTATAATTGGAGATAGTGAAGGTATTCATTTGGTAGTTCCACGCTCGTCTACAAAAGAATGTATTGATTTTATTTGCAAAGATTTGCAAACAGCTGCTGATTATCTGCCAGCACGTTGGGAGTCAGAAAATAAGAATTTTGGACGCATAACATCGGGGGCAGCATTGGCTTTAAAAGGTCGTGTGGAATTGTTATATGCCAGTCCGCTTTTTAATAGGGCGGATGATGTTACACGATGGGAAACTGCATATCAAACAAACTTAGCTGCTGTAAAAAAACTGGAAGAAGGTAATTTTGGATTGGCTTATGAAAACAATTCAGGAAAGAATGCAGCAGGTTGGGGAAAGATATTCTCCGATTATATTGGCTCAGAAGGTGGTGGAGGAACTGTTTCTGAGGCAGTATTAGTAACTTTATATAATAATGTATCACCAGCCGAGCACTTACAGCTTGAAAAATGGAATGGATGGGAACATTCTCTTCGCCCAGCTAATGCTGGAGGTGGGGGTGGTATGACTCCCACTGCAGAAATGGTTGATCTTTTTCCAATGGCGGATGGGAAGAAACCAAATGACATGAATGGATCTTATGATTATAATCAAGAACTTTTCTTTTTAAACCGCGATCCAAGATTTTATCGCACTTTTGCGTTCCCTGGTGTAGAATGGAAGTTTGATAGTGATGACTTGAAATCTTTTGGTGAAAAAGGTCAATTACCTTATGGCATTAATGGGTATACTACAGGGAATAATTACAAGTTGTGGAATTATTGTTGGTATGATAATGTAGATGATCGTAATAGTAACTCTAAGTCAGGCTATGCAGCTGATTGTCTAGGTACCAAAAATACGGGGATTTATTTGCGTAAGCGTACAGATGATTTAGCACTCAATTCTAATCCTTTATATATCTTTGAAAAGACTTCAGGTAATGGATTCAGACAGTCTGCTGCTCCATATATGGAAATACGTTTTGCCGAAGTATTATTGAATTATGCGGAGGCTGCTTGTGGGGCAAATCATTTTGACGAGGCAGTGAATGCTCTTAAACGAATTCGTAAGCGTGTAGGATATACAGATAATTGTGGATTAGATCCAGCTATTTTTAATGATCGTGCCAAACTATTTGAGGCTATACTTTATGAACGTCAAATAGAACTTGCTTATGAAGGTAAACGTTTCCACGATGTGCGACGTTGGATGTTATTTGATGGTGGAGTGGGGCAAGAAGCACTGAAATCGACTTGGAAACTTACAGGTTTTAATGGCAATACATGTAACTATTTAGGAGTTGAACCATTGAATGGTCAGAGAAGACATCGGATTGAGGTTTATGCAAAAAATTTTATTGCTGCTAAAAGTAATAATGTCTACAATGAAGATAAAACAATAAAAGAAACCTATGATGAATTATGGAATAAACGTCCGACAGCATTAAGTTTGACTGAAGATATAACTTGTACAGAATCAGCCGATGATGAAATAACATATGCAGATGCAAAGGTAAAGGCATTGGCTCAGTTTTATCAAGAACATTTTAAACGTAAAAATCTTAGTACTGACGGTAATGATGAAACTATTCTTCCAACATTTAAACCTTATTATTATATCTTAGGTTTTAAGAAGAATGCGATGCAAAACAATGTGTCATTAGAACAAAATATAGGATGGGGCGACTATTGGAGAGGTGGAGCTGATGGTACCTTTGATCCTTTGGCAGAGTGAATTCGTTTATCAAAATAATTACTTGATCTGAAGAATGTTCATTCTGAAATAAACCTAAGGACCATTTATCACTTTGATCTTTTGAAAAGAATATTAAGGAATAAGTGGTCCTTTTGTATTTAAAGTTAGAATAGAAAAATATATTATATTTTCTGATTACATATTTCCTTGTTTTACGTCTTATTATTGTATTTTAGAATGATCAATCTCACAAAACCTAATAAAAATGAAGAAGAAACATGTACTTTTAGTAGCTTTTGCAGCTGCAATGTTGACTCCGACCGTTGTATGGGCACAATACCCGCAGATAACTGACGAAGCCAAAGCGAATTATACAAAGATGATGACCGAGGAACGGAAACGTTCTGATGAAGCATGGGAGAAAGCGTTACCTATAGTACTGAAAGAAGCAAAAGAAGGACGTCCTTATATCTCATGGGCTGGTCGTCCCTATGATTTGCCACAAGCTAGAATTCCCTCGTTTCCGGGTGCTGAAGGAGGTGGAATGTATAGTTTTGGTGGTCGTGGAGGTAAAGTAATTACGGTTACTAATCTGAATGATCGTGGTCCGGGTTCATTCCGCGAAGCTTGTGAGACAGGTGGTGCACGTATTATTGTATTCAATGTGGCTGGTATCATTCGTCTGGAATCTCCGATTATTGTTCGAGCACCTTACGTTACTATTGCCGGACAGACAGCACCGGGTGATGGTGTCTGCATTGCCGGAGAATCATTTTGGGTGGATACACACGACGTAGTTGTACGTCATATGAGATTCCGTCGTGGAGAAACAAAAGTATGGCATCGTGACGACTCTTTCGGTGGTAATCCGATTGGTAATATCATGATAGACCACTGTTCATGTACATGGGGACTGGACGAAAATATTTCTTTCTATCGTCATATGTACGATCCGAGTGAAGGCCAATATGAAAGCAAGGACTTGAAACTTCCGACAGTCAATGTGACTATTCAGAATACAATTTCTGCAAAAGCTCTGGATACCTATAATCATGCATTCGGTAGCACACTGGGAGGTGAGAACTGTGCATTTATGCGTAACCTTTGGGCCAGCAACTCTGGTCGCAATCCGTCTGTAGGCTGGAATGGAGTATTCAACTTCGTTAATAATGTAGTATTTAATTGGGTGCATCGTTCTTCTGATGGTGGCGATTATACCGCCATGTTCAATATGATCAATAACTATTATAAACCCGGTCCTGCTACTCCAAAGAATAATACGGTAGGCTGCCGTATTCTGAAACCGGAAGCCGGACGCAGTAAACTGAATTATAAGGTATACGGTCGCGTGTATGCTGATGGTAACGTTATGGAAGGCTATCCGGAAATCACGAAAGATAACTGGAATGGTGGTATCCAAATCGAGAGTCAGCCAAATACAGCCGGATATACTGAGAATATGCGGAGCTATGAGCCGTTTGCAATGCCTTATATCAAAATTACATCAGCTAATGATGCTTATGATTATGTGACAAAACATGTCGGTGCCAATATACCCTGCCGTGATATCGTGGACGAACGCATCATAGAAGAAGTAAAAACAGGTATTCCTTATTATGATAAGAAACTTGCGAAGGATGCTAATGGTGATCTTACAGGCCTGTCTCCTAAGTCAATGGGAGAGGACGGTCAGTTTAAATATCGTCGTTTACCCAAAGATTCTTATAAGATAGGTATCATTACTGATATTCGTCAGATGGGTGGTTTCCCCGAATACAAAGGGACTCCGTATGTAGATACTGATGGTGACGGTATGCCGGATGAATGGGAAATTGCTAATGGATTGAATCCGAATGATCCAAGTGATGCTAATAAAGATTGTACAGGTGATGGATATACGAATATTGAAAAGTATATCAATGGAATCAGTACAAAACACAAAGTAGACTGGAGAGATTTAAAAAATAACTACGATACATTGGCTGAGAAAGGAAAATTAATGTAATCTGCAACCGGTATCGGTATAAGATACCGGGACTGGGTTTCCTTTTGGCATATGGTATAAAAAATAAGATGAAATGAAAAAGATAGTTTTAATGTCTCTGTTGTTTCTTTGCGGTTGGATATCTGCTGGAGCAGTCGATTTGAACAAAGAGAATCGTGATCCGAAATATGTGGAGTCTATCGTCAACCGTTCGCAAAAGATTGTAGATAAACTCGGACTGACGGATGCAAAAGTGGCTGAAGATGTTTGTAATGTGATTGCCAATCGCTATTTCGAATTGAATGATATTTATGAAATACGGGATGCAAAGGTGAAGGCAGTCAAAGAATCGGGGTTGACCGGTGATGCGAAAAATGAAGCATTGAAGGCTGCTGAAAACGAAAAAGATGCGGCTTTGTACCGTTCTCATTTTGCCTTTCCGGCCAGCTTGTCTCTCTTCTTGAATGAAGAACAGATAGAAGCAGTGAAAGATGGAATGACTTATGGTGTGGTGAAAGTGACTTATGAAGCTACGCTTGATATGATTCCTTCTTTGAAAGAAGAAGAAAAGGTACAAATCTATGCCTGGTTGGTGGAAGCGCGTGAGTTTGCCATGGATGCGGAAAATTCAAATAAGAAACATGCGGCTTTCGGCAAGTACAAAGGACGTATCAACAATTATCTGGCCAAGAGGGGATATAATTTGACGAAAGAACGTGAAGAGTGGGCCAAACGTGTGAAAGCACGGGGAGGAACGCTGTAAAAGTATAGAATCCGGTAAAAAAAGGATTGGTAACCAATGAGATACTATAAAAAGAAGTGGAATTCTTTCCCATTATTAAATGGTTAGTTTGTTTGATGGAGGAAAAGGGTGGCTCGGAGAGTCGCCCTTTTTATCGTCTCTAAATTTTGATTCTGACGAATCTTCCAATCTATTTGAGTACAAATCCGGCTTTTCATCGTCTCTGTATAAAGGATATTAGTATAGTGTAAAAGAATCATAGAAATGGGAAAGTTAAGAAATACATTAGCTGCAATAAGCATCCTGCTTTTAGCTTCTTGTGGAGGGAATAAAGATTATTATATGTTCACTTCATTTCATGAGCCGGCTGATGAAGGTTTGAGATATCTGTATAGTGAAGACGGAATGCACTGGGACAGTATTCCCGGTGTTTGGCTGAAGCCGGAATTGGGACAACATCGCCTGATGCGCGACCCTTCCATGGTGCGTACGCCGGATGGTACTTATCATTTGGTATGGACCACCAGCTGGAAAGGGGATTTAGGCTTTGGTTATGCAAATTCCAAAGACTTGATTCACTGGTCGGAGCAACAAATGATTCCTGTAATGGCAGACGAACCGACCACTGTCAATGTATGGGCTCCGGAGATTTTTTATGATGACGAGAGCGAACAGTTTATGGTAGTATGGGCTTCATGTGTACCAGGTCGTTTTGAAAAGGGAATCGAAGAAGAAGAGAATAATCATCGTTTATACTACATCACTACAAAGGATTTTAAGACAGTATCCAAGGCGAAAGTATTATATGATCCCGGTTTCAGCTCGATTGACGCTGTCATTGTGAAGCGGGCAAAAAATGATTATGTAATGGTGCTCAAAGATAATACACGTCCCGAACGTAATCTGAAAATTGCTTTTTCTGACTCTCTGACAGGACCTTATTCGCCGTCATCACAACCATTTACCGAATCGTTTGTAGAGGGACCGACTGTCGAGAAATTAGGTGATGATTATCTGATCTATTTTGATGTTTATAAAAAGAAAATATACGGTGCCATGCGTACCCGTGATTTTAAGAACTTCACGGATATCACAGAAAGTGTGAGTGTGCCTGTCGGGCATAAACACGGAACCATCTTTAGAGCTTCAGAATCAGATGTTAAAACATTGCTGGAAGAAAGCAAGAAGAAATAAACTTAAACTAGATAAGTTGAATCCGGAATAAACTAAAACCTGAAATAAATCATGAACAACTCAACGAAGATTCTTCTTGTATTGGCTGCCGGATGGATGGCGACTACCATTCAGGCGCAGACTCCGCAGGACAGAATCCATTACACAGGAAAAGAATTATCGAATCCCACCTATCACGACGGACAATTGTCTCCGGTAGTGGGAGTGCATAATATTCAACTGGTGCGTGCCAACCGCGAGCATCCGGAAGCGTCGAACGGCAATGGATGGACTTACAACCATCAGCCTATGCTGGCTTACTGGAACGGTCAGTTTTATTATCAGTATCTGGCAGATCCGTCAGATGAACATGTACCACCTTCCCAAACGTTCCTCATGACCTCGAAAGACGGTTATCAATGGACAAATCCGGAAATAGTGTTTCCTCCTTACAAAGTGCCGGACGGATATACCAAAGAATCCCGTCCGGGTATGCAGGCAAAAGACTTGATTGCTATCATGCACCAGCGTGTAGGCTTTTATGTATCTAAGTCGGGCAGATTGATTACGATGGGAAATTACGGAGTAGCTTTGGATAAGAAAGATGATCCGAACGACGGAAACGGTATCGGTCGGGTAGTACGTGAGATAAAGAAGGACGGTTCGTTCGGACCGATTTATTTCATTTATTACAATCATGGATTTAACGAAAAGAATACCGATTATCCCTATTTTAAAAAGAGCAAAGACCGGGAATTCGTAAAGGCTTGCCAGGAAATACTGGATAATCCGCTTTATATGATGCAATGGGTAGAAGAAGCTGACCGTGAAGATCCGATCATTCCACTGAAAAAAGGATATAAAGCGTTCAACTGCTATACATTGCCCGATGGACGCATTGCGAGTCTTTGGAAACACGCTTTGACTTCGATCAGTGAAGATGGGGGACATACCTGGGCAGAACCTGTGCTTCGTGCAAAAGGATTTGTCAACAGTAATGCAAAAATCTGGGGACAACGTCTGAGCGATGGAACCTATGCTACGGTTTATAATCCGTCGGAATTCCGCTGGCCGTTGGCTATTTCGTTGAGTAAGGACGGATTGGAGTATACTACATTAAACTTGGTACATGGTGAAATTACTCCGATGCGCTATGGAGGAAATTACAAATCATATGGTCCTCAATATCCCCGTGGCATTCAGGAAGGAAACGGAGTGCCTGCAGATGGTGATTTATGGGTTTCATATAGCGTGAATAAAGAAGATATGTGGATTTCCCGCATTCCTGTTCCGGTACAGATTAATGCTTCTGCACACGCGGATGATGATTTTTCAAAGTCGGGATCAATAGCTGAGTTGACCAATTGGAATATTTATTCTCCGGTTTGGGCACCCGTTTCTTTAGAAGGAGAATGGTTGAAGCTACAAGATAAAGATCCCTTCGACTATGCGAAGGTAGAACGTAAGATTCCGGCTTCGAAAGAATTGAAAGTCTCATTTGATTTGTCGGCAGGACAGAATGATAAAGGTATACTTCAGATTGATTTCCTGGATGAGAACAGCATTGCCTGTTCACGATTGGAACTCACTCCGGACGGTATTTTCCGTATGAAAGGTGGTTCACGTTTTGCAAATATGATGAACTATGAAGCAGGAAAGACTTATCATGTAGAAGCTGTTCTTTCGACTGCCGATCGTAATATTCAAGTGTATGTGGATGGTAAGAGGGTAGGGCTGCGTATGTTCTATGCTCCGGTAGCAACGATTGAACGGATTGTTTTCCGTACCGGAGAAATGCGTACATTCCCGACTGTGGATACTCCTGCTGACCAAACCTATGATTTGCCCGATGCAGGCGGACAGGAACCATTGGCAGAATATCGTATAGCCAATGTGAAGACTTCGTCCACCGATAAGGACGCTTCTTCCGCTTTTTTGAAATATGCAGACTTTAGTCATTATGCAGAATCTTTCAATGGCATGGAAGATGAAAATATTGTTCAGGCTATTCCCAATGCCAAGGCTTCGGAATGGATGGAAGAAAATATCCCTTTGTTTGAATGCCCGCAGCGTAATTTTGAAGAAATGTATTATTATCGTTGGTGGTCATTGCGTAAGCATATCAAGGAGACTCCCGTCGGATATGGTATGACCGAGTTTCTGGTTCAGCGTTCTTATTCGGATAAGTATAACCTGATTGCCTGTGCTATCGGACATCATATTTATGAAAGTCGTTGGCTGCGTGATCCGAAATATCTGGATCAGATTATCCATACATGGTATCGTGGCAATGATGGAGGACCGATGAAGAAGATGGATAAGTTCAGTTCATGGAATGCAGATGCTGTACTGGCACGCTATATGGTGGATGGCGATAAAGATTTCATGCTGGATATGACGAAGGATCTGGAAACGGAATATCAGCGTTGGGAACGTACCAACCGTTTGAAGAACGGACTGTATTGGCAGGGTGATGTACAGGATGGCATGGAGGAATCCATCAGTGGCGGCCGAAATAAGAAATATGCCCGTCCGACGATTAACAGCTATATGTATGGTAATGCAAAAGCCCTTTCGATAATGGGAATCCTTTCCGGTGATGAAGGAATGGCTATGAGGTATGGTATGAGAGCGGATACATTAAAGAGTCTCGTAGAAAACGATTTATGGAATACACGCCATCAGTTCTTTGAAACGATGCGTACTGACTCTTCCGCCAATGTGCGCGAGGCAATCGGATATATTCCGTGGTATTTCAATTTACCGGATACAACAAAGAAATATGAAGTTGCCTGGAAAGAAATTATGGATGAGAAAGGATTTTCTGCTCCTTATGGATTGACTACGGCAGAACGCCGTCATCCGGAATTCCGCACACGCGGAGTCGGTAAATGTGAATGGGACGGGGCTATCTGGCCGTTTGCTTCTGCACAGACGTTAACTGCAATGGCTAATTTCATGAATAATTATCCTCAGACCGTTTTGTCTGACAGCGTATATTTCCGTCAGATGGAATTGTATGTAGAGTCGCAGTATCATCGTGGACGTCCATATATTGGCGAGTATCTGGACGAAGTAACCGGATATTGGCTGAAAGGCGATCAGGAGCGTAGTCGCTATTACAATCATTCTACTTTCAATGATTTGATGATTACCGGATTGATCGGACTTCGTCCGCGTCTGGATGATACGATAGAGATTAATCCGCTGATTCCGGCAGATAAATGGGATTGGTTCTGTCTGGATAATGTTTTATATCATGGTCATAATCTGACGATTCTTTGGGATAAGAATGGCGATCGTTATCATTGTGGAAAGGGATTGCGTATCTTTGTGAATGGAAAAGAAGCAGGACATGCAGATACGTTGACAAGACTTGTTTGCGAGAATGCATTAAAGTGATATATTTATAACAGATAAGAGACAGAGCAATAATGACTTTTAAGAAATATCTTCTTCTTCTACTTTGTCTGCCATGCTTCGTACAGGCAAAGAATATAACGATCAGCCGCCTTACCTGCGAAATGCAGGAAGGGCTGGTGGTCGTTGAAAGCTGTCCCCGTTTGGGATGGGCAATGGAATCACCGGAGAATGGCACGAGACAGACTGCTTATGAAATAGAGATTAGGGAGGCTTTTACCGGACGTTCCGTCTGGAATAGTGGAAAGGTTACTTCTTCACAGAGTCAGCTGGTTCCGACTGAAGGAGCGGATATATGTCTGAATAATCCATTTAATTATAGTTGGCGTGTGCGTGTCTGGGATGAGACGGATACTCCTTCCGAATGGAGTCAGGAAGCAAAATTCCGTTTGGCATCCGATGACCTTTCTTCAGGGAAATGGATCGGCGCCATCACTCGTAAGGATTCTCACCTTCCCGAAGGGCGAAAGTTTCATGGTGGCGAATTGAAGAAACCGGAGGTGAAAGCTGCTTGGGAAGCGGTAGATACTTTGGCAAAGAAAAGTATTTGCTTGCGAAGAACGTTTCAGACAGGAGAGGCAAAAGGGAAGAATGCGAATCGGAAATCCGGAAAGAAAATCGTGGAAGCTACTGCGTATGTTTGTGGCCTGGGATTCTATGAGTTTTCTCTGAATGGCAAAAAAATAGGAGATAGTGAATTTGCTCCGCTTTGGAGCGATTATGATAAGAGTGTTTATTATAATACATACGATGTAACGGAGCAGTTACAGGATGGTGAGAATGTTGTAGGAATCTTATTGGGGAATGGATTCTACAATGTACAGGGAGGGCGCTATCGCAAATTGCAGATTAGTTTTGGTCCTCCCACACTTTTATTTGAATTAGTAATCAATTATGAGGATGGAACACGCGAGACGATCCGTTCGGATCATGAGTGGAAATATGATCTGAGTCCGATAACCTTTAATTGTATTTATGGAGGGGAAGATTATGATGCCCGTCGCGAACAGAAAGGATGGAATCAAGTTGGTTTCAATGATAGTCATTGGCGTCCGGTAGTGGTTCAGGAAGCGCCGAAAGGAGTGCTCCGTTCGCAGATGGCACCTCCGGTGAAGATTATGGAACGGTATGATATTCAGAAAGTAACCAAGTTGAATTCAGAACAGGTGATGGCTGCTTCCAAATCTACCAAACGAACAGTAGACCCTTCTGCAGTTGTGTTGGATATGGGACAGAATCTGGCCGGTTTTCCGGAGATAACCGTACGTGGTAAACGAGGACAGAAAGTCACCTTGATAGTAGCGGAAGCATTGACGGATGAAGGAGCTTGTAATCAGCGTCAGACAGGGCGTCAGCATTATTATGAATATACACTGAAAGGTGAAGGTGACGAAATCTGGCATCCTCGTTTTTCATATTATGGTTTTCGGTACATTCAGGTAGAAGGTGCTGTATTGAAAGGGCAGAAAAATCCTCAGAAACTGCCTGTCCTTAAAAACATTCAATCCTGTTTTATCTATAATTCGGCAAAGAAAGTCTCTACATTCGAATCTTCCAACCGAATATTCAATGCAGCTCATCGATTGATTGAGAAGGCGGTTCGCAGTAATATGCAATCCGTATTTACTGATTGTCCGCATCGGGAGAAACTCGGATGGCTGGAACAGGTGCACCTTAATGGACCGGGACTGCTCTATAATTATGATCTGACAGCCTATGCTCCACAGATTATGCAGAATATGGCAGACGCCCAGCATCCGAATGGGGCAATGCCCACAACGGCTCCGGAGTATGTAGTCTTTGAAGGTCCCGGAATGGATGCTTTTGCCGAATCCCCGGAGTGGGGAGGTTCACTGGTTATTTTCCCGTTTATGTACTATGAAACTTACGGGGATGATTCTTTGATTAAGAAGTATTATCAGCATATGCGTCGTTACACTGACTATCTTAAGACTCGGGCAGATAACGGTATTCTTTCTTTCGGATTGGGTGACTGGTATGATTATGGAGATTTCCGGGCCGGATTTTCTCGTAATACGCCTGTTCCTTTAGTAGCTACCGCCCATTATTATATGGTTGTTCGCTATTTGGTGGAGGCGGCACGTATGCTGGATAATAGGTATGATGTAGCATATTACACTCATTTGGGTGAAGAAATTAATAAAGCATTCCATCGGGAGTTTTATCATAAGGATACTCGTCAGTATGGTACGGGAAGTCAGTGCAGTAATGCCCTGCCGTTGTTTCTCGGAATGGTTCCTGCCGAAGATAAACAGGCGGTACTTGATAACTTGGTAGCGGATATAAAACGTCATGGTAACCGGCTGACTACTGGTGATGTGGGAAATCGTTATTTGTTCCAGACACTAGCCCGTAACGGACTGAATGAGCTGATGTACACCATGCATAACCATGAAGAGGCCCCGGGGTATGGTTTCCAACTGAAATTTGGAGCTACCACGCTGACCGAGCAATGGGATCCGCGACAAGGTTCTT